>SAMEA3663299__coassemble_20_pt1 | contig 236602 bp, 175 predicted proteins | sample SAMEA3663299__metabat2_low_PE_003 | metagenome-assembled genome bin SAMEA3663299 (sample SAMEA3663299) | pig gut metagenome | biome: pig gut; feature: pig-associated habitat; material: faeces | place: China | collected 2013 | reverse complement strand
TTGCCGCAAGAGAAAGCGGTGAATGTCGCTTGCGCGACTGTATCACCGCACTCCACATTCCTAACTTTTCCCCGATGATCATGAAAAACTTCACTTTAGCGTTTTGCCTTTTCCTGGTTCCGTTCACGCTGTACGCGGCGGAGCGGAACGACCCGAACGCCTACACGGGCACGGACTCCGAACGCATCGCACAGGCGGTCGCGGCCTCGGCGGAGACCGGCGGCGTGGTTCGGATCCCCGCCCGAATCCCCGACGCGGCCTCGGACCGGACGTTCTGGCTGATCGACTCGGCCATTTTGCTCCCGGCCAACACGACGCTGATCCTGGAGAACTGCACCATCAAACTTTCCGACGCCTCGCGGGACAATTTCATCCGTTCTGCCAACTGCGGCCTTGGGATCTCGCACATCGAGCCGATCGAGAACGTCCACGTCATTGGTTTGGGACACGCGGAGCTGGTCGGCGCAGAACACCCGCGGGCGACGGGCGACTCGGGCAAAACGCTCGGTGAACGGACCTACGGGACAGACGCGGGCAAAGAGGGCGAGTCCCAGCTCGGCGACTGGCGCAACATCGGCGTGCTTTTCGCTTACGTGAATCATTTCTCGGTGCGCGGCCTGACGATCCGGAACCCGCACTGCTGGGCGATGTCGTTCGAGCGGTGCGCCTTCGGCCAGATCCGCGAAATTACGTTTCTCGCCCAGGAAAACCGCCAAATCGACGGCCAGCGCGTGAGGATCCTGAACCAGGACGGTCTGGACCTTCGGAAAGGCTGCCACGACATCGTGATCGATACGATCCAGGGCTGCACCGGCGACGATACGGTCGCGCTGACCGCCATCGGGACCGGGATCCGGCAAGACGGAATGATCGCCAAAACGGAGGTCAGCGGGAACCGCTCCGACGGGTGCGAAAACGACATTTGGAACGTGACGGTCCGGAACGTCATGAGCCACTCGACCGGCGGGTACCAGATCGTGCGTCTGCTCAACGCCAGCGGCATCCGGATCCATCACGTGACGGTGGACGGCGTGGTCGATACTTCGCCGGAAGACGGGATCCGCGACCGCGCGACGATCCGGATCGGCGACTCGAATCCGGCCTGGGGCGGTGTGACGCCTCTGGGCGATACGTACGGCATCGTCGTGACGAACGTGACGTCCCGGTCCAAAGCGGCGGTTTTGATCGCCGGGTCGCTTGCGGATTCCATCCTTTCGAACATTTTGAACCTGAACCCGGACTGCGAGGCCGTGACCTGCGAGTCGGGCAAAGAGAACGTGAAGAATGTCCAGGTTCCCTGAAAACTACCATCGACGCTTTATTGAGTTGAACCAGAAGATGAATTTTTGTACCCGAAGAGAATGGCTTCTCCTGATGGGCTGGCTTTTGCTGACCCGGCTGGTTTTGAACGTTTTTGTGCCTCTGATGGACCCTTCCGAGGCGCGGTACAGCGTGATCGCGCGGAATATGGCAGTTTCGGGGAACTATCTGGAGCCGCAGTTTATTCATGATGGCGTGTTTCAGAATTATGAGGGGAAGCCCGCGCTCGTTTTTCAGCTTGGGGCGCTTTCCTGCAAAATCTTCGGGCTGGACCCGTTTGCCGTGCGTTTCCCGGCTTTTCTCTCGGGGATTTTTATCGTCGGGATGGTTTACTGGTCGGTTCGGTGTCTGCGAGACGTTCAGACCGCGCGGATGGCCTCCCTTTTATGTGCCGTTTCGTTCATCTTTTATCTTTATTGCGGCCTGATGATGATCGACCTGGCGCTCGCTGCGTGTGTCACGGCGGCGGTTCTGGCGTACGTGTTTTTCTGCTCGGAGCTTCAGCCCGGTCGGCGGAAGAAAGCGTTCAGCGTCGTTTTTTTCGCGGCTCTTGGTGTCGGAATGGTCGTAAAAGGCCCCGTCGCTCTGGTGATGGCGGGTTTCCCCGTCTTTCTGTTTGTGCTCATTAACGGCCGGTGGAAAGAACTCCGGGAGCACGCCTGGCTCGTTGGGACGCTCGTTTTTCTTCTGCTCGCGGTCCCGTGGTACTGGCTCATGACGATGAAGAATCCCGACTTTCTGGAATATTTCTTCCTCCACGAAAACCTGGGACGGTTTTTGTATCAGAATTACGGTGACCGTTTCGGAGCGGGGCGCGAAACGTTTCGCGGCATGGCGGTTCTGTGGTTTTGCGTAGTGAACCTTCCGCTGCTCTTTTTCCTGCCGTTGATCAAGCCATTTCGTCAAAAGTTTTTTGCCGGGAAGCTCTTTTCGGACCCGCTTACCGGGCTGAGTCTCCTGACGGCGCTGGGGGTCACGTTTTTCTGGAGTCTGACGAGCCGGTCCCTGCTTTATTACCTGCTTCCGACGATCCCGTTTACGGCCATTTTCATTGCGGTGCGTCATTCGGACGGGGGTCTTTTGGAGAATCCAAAACTCTTGAGTGGACTGCGTTGGGGCGTTCGGCTGGCCGCGATCCTTTTGCCGGTTTTGATGGTCGCCGCGGTTTGGTTCGGTGTCAACCAGACGGACAAAATGCCCACTCATCTGTACGAGAATGAGAAAATGCAATACCTGGGGCCGCAGTGCGTCTATTTCGCGTGTGTTACGCCGTACTCAGCCGATTTTTACCTCGCGGACCGTGTGGTGGCGCATCCCTGGGAGTCGCTGGAAGAAAGCCTCGAAAAAAGCCGCGGAAAGGTTCTGTGTGTTTCGGACTTTGAACAGGAAAAATACGGCAAAGAGATTCCGCGGGAATTGTGGTTTCAGTGCGGCCGTTGGAAGGTGTATCGGCCACAATGACTCCTTTGGACAAACGGACATATTGACAAAAAGTATATGTTTTTGTCCGTTTGTCATTTTGTCAAAAACCTCCGGATCCACAAAACCTGCGTTCCGTGAAGCGTCAAACACGCATCACGAGTTACGAATTCCAAATTATTTTTCTCCCGTGTTTTCCAGTCTCAAACGCCTCTTAAACCGAGCATTTCCAAAGAAAAAACTTGACAAAATGGCTCCTGGCCGTATAATAGAGTCATCGTGATTTAAGAAATCATCCGTTCTGAATCATACATTAATTAATTGGATCTATTAATTAATTTATTCTCAAAGATTTCTTTAACCCGGAAAGGACATTTATTCTATGACGCCTTATGGCATGTTCGACAACGATGAGGATCTGCGCAGGCAGGATGACGAAGAAGAAGAGCGTTTGCTTCAGAAACACCGTGAAGAGTTGATCCGTGAAAGGGCTTTGACCCCGTTTACTTTCAGTCAGATGGAAAATTTTGAACTCCCTGAACCCGACATCCTGATCGACCCCATTCTCAGAAGCGGCGAATCGATGATCATTTCAGCCCGAGCAGGAGTGGGTAAAACATTCCTCAGCCTCATGATGGCGAAAGCCCTCACCGAAGGAGTGAAACTCTTTGGACGCTGGGACGTTCCGAAGTTCCGCAAGGTGCTTTACCTCGACGGTGAAATGGGCATCATCGCCATGCGCCAAAGGATGAACGACCTGGGGATTTTCAGCCCCAAGTTCCAGCTCATCCCCTGCGACTGGCCGCCCGAGCGTATCTCCCTGAACCTCTTCAACGCCGATGACCAGTTCCTCGTCGAAAACGCCATTCAAACCCACAAACCCGACGTCCTGTTCCTCGATAATTTATCCACCCTTTACAAAGTCGATCGAACCAATCAGATGGAATCCTGGATCGTTATGCAGACCTTCATCCTGCGGGTCCGAAGCCGCGGCGTGGCGGTCGTTCTCGTGGACCATAACGGCAAGATCGAGGGAAACGGCCCGAGAGGAACCTCCGCCAAAAGCGACATCATGCACACCATCATCGAGCTGCGCAGACCCTTCGACTATACCGAGGACCAGGGAGCGCGATTTGTTATGACCTTCACCAAGCACCGCTCTTTCTGCGGAGAACACGCCAAAACCGTTGAGGCGTGGCTCAAGGATAATGAATGGAAAATCACCGTAGGTGAAAACACCATAAAGACACAGATCCCCCAAAAAGACCGGCGGAGAGAGAGGAAAGAAATGTTTGCCGATCTGTTCCAGCGCGGAATGAACCACGTCGCCGCTTACAACTACTGGAAGGTGGAACACCCGGAGGATCCGGTCAGTGAACGAACCTTTCGAAGATACTACAACGAATGGCGCCTCAACAAAAAAATGGAACAGGCAATGATCGGGCTGGAGGAATAAAATCGTGAGAGGAGCCTCCCCTGCTCCATTGGACATTTTGACAAAAGGACAAAAACATATACTTTTTGTCAGTTTGTCCCTTTGTCCAAAGTCAAACTTTTAAAATTTTTGTCTTTTTTTCGCAATTTCAGATTTTTTTGGTTGTAATTTACAAAGTCTTGTGTACAATTTGATTTAATGAGTTTTAAGAGGTGCTGGTTTTGATGAGCCCAAGCCTGTACCCGGGATTTTAACCCTAACATAAAGACTTTTCAAATGAATCGTTTTATCGCCAAATTCGTCGCTTCGTTCGCAATGGTTTTCGCGGCTTCGGCCCTTTTTGCCGGCACGGTCGAAAAAACTTTCATGACCAATCAGACCGCTCAGAAGCAGCTCGGCGACCTCTCGATGTACAAGATCGTCGCGACCAGGGCCAGCCTGCCCCGGAACGGGGACACCACCGTCGGCACTCCCAACTGGTACGACTACGCCAACTCGACCGACTTTGCCAACGGCGGAAAATCCGCGATCTTTTACTTCCAGGCCACCAACGCCTCCACCCAAAAGGACGAGTGGGTCCTGATCGACGCGCCGAACTACTCGCCCGACAGTTTTTACAAACTGGGGATCCCGCGAGTGGGGAAAGCCGAGGACGTGGTGAACATGGTGGTCACCGGCTCGAACGTGTACACGTCCTACAGCTCGGCCAACATGCCGCTCTTTGCCAACGTGACGGCCAACGCGGACGGCGTGAAATCCCTCACGAACCAGAACATCATCCTGGAATTCTGGGGCTTCAACTACGGGAACAACGCGCAGGCAAGCAAACCGGACCAGAACGGGAACGCGTTCGCCCTGCCGACCTCGAACCCGCCGACGACCGGCTACGACTGGAACGACACGCCCGCCGACAACGGTGACCATGGTTCCTACCAGATCCACCTTTACGACTCCACCACGCAGACGGGCCAGACGCTCTTTGGGCTTTCGCGTCTCTACCGAACGACCACGGGCAATACGATCGACGCCGGCATCGGCAACTCGAACAAAGGCGACGCGCTGGACTGGACGATGGCCCCCAACACGGCCGCGGCGGACCACCGCTCCCTCCAGGTCCTGGCGATCCCGAACTACGCGGAAGGCTCGCTGATCTATAACGCATCCGCGGGCAAGACGTGGGGCGAATCCGGCGCGTGGCTGAACCCGGACGGAACCACCGCAGCGGGCGTCCCCACGGCGGACACGCCGACGCACGTGAACGTGGGAACCGTTCAGGTCACCGACACGGCGTTCGCACAGAGTCTGAGTCTGGAACCCAACGCGACGATCGACGTCAAGAGCGGCGCCTCGCTCACCATCGGCTCGGCCTTCACGACGAACGGGACCGTCCGATCCGCCGGCGCGTTAACGATCAGCGGCGATTTCATAGTGGGCCGGGGACTCGACACCGGTAAATTGATCACCACAGGCGGAACGCTGAGGGCGTCGAACATCTACATCTCGAACACGAACGGCTCCACCGCCGAGGCGGAACTCACCAACACGACCGTCAGCGGCCTGGGCACGTTCAAAATCGCCAACGAAGCTGGCTCCACCGGCACCGCGAAGATCCACGAAGGAACGAGCGTCACAAGCACGAACTTCGACGTGGGCTACCGCGGGAACGGGACGCTCTACATGGACGGCGGGAACATCACGACCTCCTCGTACTTCTGCATCGGGAACAACGTCGCCAGCGCGAACGGCACCGTGTATCACTCCGGCGGAACGATCCAAACCCCCTGGATGCCTCTGGGCCACTACGGGCAAGGCACGTATAATCTCAGCGGCAGCGGCAAAATCGTCGTCACCGGAGCTGGCTCCATGGATCAGCCCACCGCGGCGAATAATGGCCTGGAAATCGGCGACCGCAAGGGGAGCAGCGTCACGTTCAACATGAGCGGCGGGGAAATTCAGTCGAACGGCTGGATCTACATCGGCCGCGTCGGCACCGGCGTCATGAACCTCAGCGGCGGGACCGTCAAGGCCAACACCGGCATCGTGCTCGGCCACATGGCCGACGGTGACTACAAAGGCGACGGCACGATCAACGCCACCGGCGGAACCATCACCACGGCCAATTTGTACATCTCGAACAACACGCCCGGCAAAGCCACTCTGACGAACACGACGGTGAACGTTTCCTCTCGTATAACCCTCGGCAACCAAACCACCGGCACGGGTGAACTGACCATCAACGACGGAACGGTCATCAAGTGCAACGAGGTCGCCATCGGAAACAGCGGCCAGGGGACCGTGGTCATGAACGGCGGCTCACTCACCACGAACAGCTGGTTCCTGCTGGGCTTCAATAATAATGGCGTCGATAACGTGATGACCCAGAACGGCGGGGACGTCAACGTCGCGTGGTTCACGATGCAGTGGGACCGGTCCGGCGGAACGTCCACCTATAACATGAACGGCGGAACGCTCACCTCCAACGGGACCTCCCAGGGGAACGGGATGGTTCTGGCCAAAAACGGCAACGCCACGTTCAACATGAACGGCGGAACCGTCACCACGAAACAGGCCTCCACCTCGAACATCGGCTGGGCCGGCTACGCCCTCTCCGTCGGGACCGGCGTCAGCAACGGGAACGCCGTCCTGAACATTTCCGGCGGTAAAATCGATTCCCAGGGCAAGACCTACATCAAGAACGGCTCGGCCGTCAACTACATCACCAACGGCGACCAGTTCGGGCTGCTCGCGATCACCGGTGACCTGGAACAGTACGGCCTGATCAGCGTCACGCACACCGGCGACGTTCCGGACTGGGTGGACCCCGTGACCATCATGACCGTCAGCGGGAACGGCGTCCCGACCGTGACGAACAACTCGAAGAACGTTTACGAAGATTTCTGGTACCTGGACGAAAAAGCCCTGAAGCTCCAGACCAAGGCGGGAACCGTCGATTTCGGCACCGAAGCGGAAGTCGAGCTTCCCGAGGGCCTGGAACTCAAGACCGGGTGGGTCGATTTCGCCGGTGCGGACAGTACGCGCTCCTTTAACCTGGAGATCGCCACGGAGGACATGGACTCGTTCATGACGGCACTGAACGCCCAGCTCGAAGCCGAGTACGGCGACGGCGCGACCGCCGAGAAGAAAGACGGCCAGACGGCGGAGATTTCCTTGAACTTTGCCGAGCTGGGAGACGTGGACCGCTTCACGTGGAACTTCACCGGGGCCGAGTTTAACGGCGCGGCCGTGACTGGGATCTCGTCCAACTACGTGCCTGAACCCACCGCGTGGCTCCTCCTCATCCTCGGGGCGGCTGGAATCCTGGCCGTGCGGCGGAAGAAATGATCAGGATTTCGTAAAGTGTATTTCTTAAACAGAAGACGGCGCTTTTCGCGTCGTCTTTTTGTTTGAGTTCTTTGTAAAGTTGATTTAAAACAAATAAAGTACCGCGTCCTGTTTAATGGACCCGGTACTTTTGGGTATGAACGGTTAAATCAGGCTAAAAGGATCAATAGCCCAGATTCTCGACGTGCTGTTCACTGCCGATAGTCAGCTTGCGAAGTTTCACAACAGCATCTTCTTTGCTCAGCGTACCCTTTTCAACGCGGGCAGCATACTGGGCGACTTTGACTTTGCGATGACGGCGACGTTTGATTTCCTTTGCGCGTTCACTAATTGGCACGGGATTACCTCCAAAAAAATTATGATGAAATAAAGTGTTTTCAAAATTTTGCTCTTTATTTTACACCCGATTTTTTTTTCGTCAATGGGGGGAGAGGGATTTTTTTGATGAAAAGTTCCGAATATACCGGATTTTAATTCTTCCTGCTTTGTGTATTTTCGTTATATTAATATATTTCCCTTCCCCTTGCGGTTTCTTTGGTTTGTGCTATAATACAGAATCATGTAATTCTGTGAATTACGCCTGCTAACTGCTCAAACCTTTCAACTCCCGGAGACTTCCCATGACCTTTTCTTCCAGACTTTCCGCGGCCATCCGCGCCAAAAAGACGCCCGTTCTTGTCGGCGTCGATCCCCGTTTCAACATGATCCCGGAGTACCTGCGCAAAGGCGTGGACCCGAAAGACCTCAAGGGCGTGGCGGCGGTTTACCGCACTTTTTCCCTGCGTCTGCTGGACGTCATCGCCCCGCACGTCGCCTGCGTCAAGCCGCAGCTCGCGTTCTTTGAAGCGGTTGGGCCTCACGGAATGTGCGCTCTTGCGGACGTGATCGCCTACGCGCACCAGCTCGGTCTGATCGTGATCCTCGACGGGAAACGCAACGACATCGGCTCCACTGCGGAAGGCTACGCGGCCGCGTACCTCGGAGAAAACTCGGCGTGGGGCGGTGACGCTCTGACCGTAAGCCCGTACCTGGGGGAAGACAGCGTGCAGCCGTTTGTGAACGTGGCCGAGAAAAACGATGCGGGGATCTTCGTCCTCGTGAAGACTTCCAACCCCGGCGGCGGGATGCTTCAGGACTTGGTCGCGGACGGAAAAACCATCTACCAACACACAGCGGACTGGGTCGAAAAGACCGCTAAAACGTTTGCGGAGGCTCAAGGTGAAAAGTACGGCGCAGTCGGAGCGGTCGTCGGCGCGACGTACCCCGAACAGTTGGCCGAGCTGCGTCAGAGGATGCCGCACGCGTGGCTGCTGGTCCCCGGTTTCGGCGCGCAGGGCGGAACGGCCGAAGGCGTGAAACCCGCGTTCGATTCGGAAGGGCTTGGCGCGATCATTAATAACTCCCGCGGGATCATTTTCGCCCACACCCGCAAGGACTACGCGGGCCGTTTCACCGACACGCAGTGGGAGGAAGCCGTCGAGACCGCCACGCTGGAAATGAAAGCGCAGTTTTAATTCGCAATTAAAAAGGCTTTAAAGAATGAAAATTCAGTTTCCTTACGGCCAGGAATCTTTTCTTGACCTTGATTTTCCTGATGAGTCGGTTCTTTACGTACACAAGCAGGAGGCGGTGGAGAACATTCCTCTCCCGGAACTTTCTGCCGTTGTGAAGTGCGCGTTGGAGGCTCCGTTGAATTTCCCGCCGTTTCGTGAGAGCCTGATGAACGATGATCATCTGGTCATTCCGGTTGCTCCAGGCGTTCCGCAAATCGGGACGATCCTTCAGGCTGTTCTCGATTATGTTTTTTCCGCTCCGGCCGAGCAGCGCCCTGCCCGTGTTACGATCCTTCAGACGAAAACGGACGAGGAGGCCGGTCTCATTCGTTCCGCGCTTGAGGATTTGAGCCCCGACGTTCAAAAGCGCGTCCCCCTGACCACCCATCGCCCAAACAAAAAGGAAGAAATGGCGTTCCTTGGTGTGGCCGAAACGAACGAAACGCTCGTGATCCACCGGGAACTTTTCGATGCGGAGTCAGTCCTCCCGATCGGCTTCTTCCTTCCGAAAAGTACGCCCGGTCACGCGGGGATCCACACGGCAATTTATCCGACGTTCAGCGATGCCGAGACGCATAAACGTTTCAAAGATTTTGGCCCGGTACTCCACGCGGCCAATCACGCGCTTCAACATGAACTTGAGCGTGAGGTCGCCGAAGCCACGCGCCAGCTCGGCGTTTTGTGTATGCTTCAGGTCGTTCCTGGGGTTCCCTCGCCTGGTTCCTCGGGAATCGCACGGATTCTGGCCGGAGATTACCGAGATGTGGAGCTGGACGGCTATTCACTCTACAAGGAAATCTGGACCAGCCTCTCGAAAACACGCTCCCAAGTCGTTCTGGCTTCCGTGACGGGCCAGGAGTCCATCTCGTGGTACTGGGCGATGCGCGCTCTGGAATGCGCTTCCAATTGGGCCGACCCGAACGACGGGGCCATCGTTTTGTGCTCGGATTTGTCGGGCGAGCTTCCACGCGCTCTGGAAATTTACCGCGAGGTCCAGGCCCTGGAACCCACGGAGAAGATCGTTCATCGGGAGGAACTCCCCGACGCCGGGCTGATGCTGGCCGGGTTGCGAGTGATCCATAATTTCCGGGTATTCTTCGTCTCCCAAATCGCCCCAGACTTACTGGAAGACATCGGTATTATGCCGCTCGAAAGTGCCGGGGAAGTGGAACGGCTCGTCAAAAACTCCGGTTCCGTTACGCTTCTGCCGGATGTTCAGAGGATGATTTTTTAACTCGTTCGGAAGTTTACGGGGACGATGCTTCCAGCGTCGTTAAAACTGGAGTCTATTTTCAAAGTATGATTTATTTCGGGCTGGTGAGGAATTTATGTGCGCGAAAAGATTCGTCGTTGGTATTACCGGCGCGAGCGGGATGGCGTATGCCCTGCGTCTTTTGGAGGTTTTGAGCTCTTGCGGCTGCGACGTTCATCTCATGATGAGCGACACGGCCTACCGCGTGCTCGAAACGGAACGGGGGATTTCTCTCCCGAAACAGGAATTTGCCCCCAACTTCCTCGGCCTTTCTCCGGGTTATATTCATTTTCACCGCTGCGATGATTTTACCGCGTCGATCGCTTCCGGATCGTTTCGCACGGATGGGATGGTGGTTTGCCCCTGTACGATGGGAACGCTTGGAGCTATCGCTTCCGGGTTGAGCCTGAACCTGATCCACCGCTCGGCCGAGGTTCACCTGAAAGAACACCGCCGCCTGGTTCTTGTTCCACGTGAAACCCCCTACTCCCTGATCCATCTGGAAAATATGACCCGAATCACCCGTGCCGGGGGGATCATCCTTCCCGCCTCACCAGCGTTTTATAAAGGGATAAACGACCTTGACGGAGCCGTGAATTTCATCGTCTCGCGCATTTGCGACCAGCTCGGAATCGAAAACGATCTGACGAAACGCTGGACCGGACCGGACGAAAAATAGGTGAGCAGGCCCCTTTCCTGACCCATATCTTTTAAGACCAAACTCTTTATTACGTACCAACCCAACAAAAAATTTAAAATTTTACGAAAAATTTCAAAAAATTTGTCAAAAAAGGGCCTAATCCCACTGGAAAATTAAGCCGAAATCTGGTATAGTATAGAGCAGTTGAAAAATTTTTTAATCTGAGAAGTTTACGAAATCCAGAAGATTTAGGATAGAAGTTTTTCAGAGCATCGGTGAGAATCCAATCCAACGAGTGTAAAAATGGCTGAGATAGTCATGAACGAATATTTGAGGATGCTTGAGCGGTCGCGCCTCTTCGAAAGCGTGGACCAGCTGAACGAATGCCTCAATACCTGGCGTGGCCTCGAAACGACCACGGACCCGGATGATACACACTCGTTTGCCGATTGGCTGATTCAGAACAATTACCTTACAACGTGGCAGTCGGACAATATCTTCGCCGGTAAATATAAGGGTTTCTTCCTCGGGAAATACAAGCTCCTGCGTTCCATCGGCGCGGGCGGAATGAGCAGTGTGTACCTCGCCGTCCACACGATCCTGGAACGTCAGGTCGCGATCAAAGTCCTCCCGAAAAGCCGCGTCACTTCGGATTCTTCGTACCTGGAGCGCTTTCTGCTTGAGGCGCAGGCGGTCGCTGCGCTGGACCATCCGAACATCGTGCGGGCGTATGACGTGGACACGGAAGGGAATTCCATCTACTACCTGGTCATGGAATTCATTGACGGGCTGGACCTTCTGACTCTCGTGAAGAAAGAGGGGCCGCTCGACATTTACCGGGCTGCGAAGTACATCCGCCAGGCCGCGCTGGGGCTTCAGCACGCACACAACGCAGGGCTGATCCACCGTGATATGAAGCCTGCGAACCTTCTTGTCGATAAAGACGACGTTATTCATGTTCTGGACCTGGGTTTGGCCCGGTTCACCGATGAGAAACGCGCGTCTCTGACGCTCACATACGACGAAAACGTCCTTGGAACGGCTGACTATTTGGCCCCTGAACAGGCTCGTAACAGTCATAACGTGGATGCCCGCGCCGACATTTACGGGCTGGGCTGCACGCTGTATTATTTGCTCGTTGGCCATGTTCCTTTCCCGGAAGGGACGCTTGCCCAACGTATCGCCGCCCACCAGAAGCGAATGCCGACCCGGATCCAGGATGAACGTCCAGAGGTCCCGGATTCTCTGGCGGAAATCTGCTGGAAGATGATGGCCAAAGACCCCAACGACCGGCAGCAGACCGCGGAGGAAGTGGCTGACGATCTGACCTGCTTCCTGCTGGAGAACGGACAGAAAGTCGAAGGGTTTACGGGTACGCTGGCGTCCCTTCAGCGCAAGAAGGAAGAAAATCAGGAGAAGAAATCCGGCGCGATCCAACTCGAAGCGCTTCAGGATTTGAACTCCCTGGCCAATATCGCGAACCTGGCGAATCCTTCGGGCGGCAGGAAAGACGATTCCTCGTCCATTTCGTTCGGCCTGGGAACCGGCTCGTCCAGTGGTCATTCCTCGGCTCTGAAGCGGGACAAAGGTCAGTCGAAGCCGACCGCCAAAAAAACGTTTTTTGCCGCTCTTGACCGCGTGAAAAAAATGGTCGGGAACCGGAAAAGCACAAACGATGATAAATCCGCAGAGAAATCTTCTGTTCTGAGTTCAGGGAAAACCCAGAAAAAGCAGGAGGTGTCACACGAACCGGAATCCACTCACGGGAAGGACTCTTCCAAAGGAAAACTCCCGGACTTCAGTTTCGGCGCACTCAACGCGATTGACGAGAACATCCCGGAAATCCCGGGATTGTCTCCCGAGAATTTGAAGGGGGAAACTCATGCTGAACCCAAGGCGGAAACCGCCGCGAAGCCCGAAGCGAAAGCCGAAAGCGGGACAAAGCCGTTCAGTTTTGAAATCCCTGTAGAGGAAAAATCGAAATCGGTTCCGAACCTTTCATTCGGTGAAAAATCAGAGGCGAAATCAGAGGAAGCCTCCAAATCCGCGGCCAAATCCACCGTCAAATCCGTAGCCAAAACGGAAAAAAGCGGAGTACATTCGCATCACCAGGACAAGAAAGTGGAAGCCACTTCCAAGAGCAATGTCAACCATTCTGGCAGTTCAGTCCTGAAGAAAAAAACCGCCGATGACCCGATGGCGTTTCTGTCGCAAAAAGCGGCCTCCGGTCAGGACTCCAAGGGGGCAACCGATGGAAGTACGCACGATTTTGTATTGAATTTCGGTCCCTCGGCGAATTCGGGAGGTTCGACGGTTTCCCACCATGGTGTTCTGGACAGTGCCGTCCTCAAAAAGAGTTCCTCTACCGGAAATGCCTCGGGAACCTCTACCCACCTGAAAAAATCCGGCTCCAGTGTCGTGGTCAGCGGAAAATCCACAGTTGGGAAAGCCTCCGAGAGTAAGTCCGCTATTGGCAAATCCGGTACGGGAAAGTCTGCCACGTTGAAACCCAATCCTGGCAAATCAAGCGCTGGAAAATCCAAAACCACGAAGTCACACACTCCGAAAAAGAAAAAGGACCAGCTTATGTTCCTTTACGTGGCTTTGGTTTTCTTCGTGATCCTTTTAATCATGGTGATTTTGCAGTTCCTTTCCTGATGATCTTTCGCTCGCGTCATGGGAGTGCATTATTTTCTCCCATGACCGATTCATATTTTTGTCTGGTCCTTACGATTTCATGGTTTATTCGTCCCCAGTTGGTCCCATTTTTCTTCGTGAATCCAACGGGTTTCTGGTTTCTGCGTCTTTTTCGGCCGAGGGAAATGATTCTCCTGAAACATCCTTTCTGACTCAGGCGGCCTGTGAACTGGATGAATACTTTAGCGGGAAACGCCAGGCGTTTGACCTTCCACTGAACCCAATCGGCACACCATTCCAGCAGAAAGTCTGGGCTGAGCTCCAAAAAATACCTTACGGAACGACGATTTCTTACGGTGAACTGGCTCGCAGGATCGGCCAGCCTTCGGCCTCGCGGGCGGTTGGAATGGCCAATCACCGCAATCCGTTGGCGATCTTCATCCCCTGTCACCGGGTCATCGGGTCTGACGGCTCTCTGACCGGCTACGCTGCCGGCGTTGAAGTGAAACGTTTCCTGCTTGACCTGGAATACACTCTTGCGGAAAAAAAAGAACGATTTGCGGGAAAAAAACCTTGACGAAATCCGTTTTTCGTGTAGAATGATAAATATAAAGGTGTGGGGCGAATTTGGTCCCAGAGACTTTTGGCCTCACTTGCCCGTCCCGCCCACATTTCACATTTCCAACCTGAAACAGGAGATTGAATCATGAATCTTTCCCGTCGTAATTTCCTCAAGGCCAGCGCGGCCCTTTCTCTCGCTTCCTTCATGCCGCAGTATATTGCCCGCCCGGCTTTCGGTCAGTCGGTCTCCGAACGGATCCGCACCGCCTTCGTGGGACTGGGAATGCAGGGGCTTGGCAACGCGGGGGAATTTAACTGGCAGTCCGACCTGGTGGCTCTTTGCGACGTCGATACGAAATACGGACTGGCCCGCGCCCTGAACGCCAAACTGGGGCGTAAAGTCGATGGAAAGTGGGAAGAACCGTTCACGACCACCGAGTACCGCAGGATCTTGGACCGCACGGACATCGACGCGGTCGGCGTGGCGACTCCGGATCACTGGCACACGAAAATCTCCGTCGAGGCCCTTCAGTCCGGCAAGCACGTGATGTGCCAGAAGCCGCTGACGCTGACGCTCGAAGAAAACCAGCTCATCCGCAACGCCGTGAACAAATACGGGAAAGTTTTTCAGGTCTGGACCCAGCAGCGCTCGCAGAAGAACGAGTTCGCGACGGCCGCTCTGATGGTCCGGAAAGGGCTCCTGGGCGAGATCACACGCGTGACGTGCCTCATCGACCACGGGCGCACTTCGCCGGAACTCAACCGCCGCGAACTGCCCGATTCGCTTGACTGGAATACGTGGCTCGGTCAGGCGCCGTACACGGAATATTTGGCCTCGCCGGATAATGAAAGCCCGTGGACGAATTACCCGATCCCGCACTGGAGCAACGGCCACATCACGTTCCGCTGGTGGTTCCAGTACTCGGGCGGTAAAATCACGGACTGGGGCGCGCACCACATCGACTGCGCCCTCTTCATCCTGGACCGCCAGAAGCCCGAAGAAATGCCGGTTTCGTACGTCCCGCATGACGTTTCCTTCCAGACCGACTACAAGGACGGGTACCCGGTGCAGCAGAACCTCTTCAACACGCCGGTCAATTTCAAGATCGACATGAAATTCCCCGACGGCCTGGAGTTCAACCTCTACGACGAAGCAAAAGACGGGAACGGGATCCTGATCGAAGGGACGAAAGGCAAGATCCACGTGAACCGTGCGCGCATTGCCGGGAAGCCGTACGAAGAGGGCGAGTGGAAGAAATTCACCGAGGACGATTACAAAGAACTGAATCACGGCAAGCCGTTCCACGGACACGCCGCGAACTTCTTCGACTGTGTGCGCGAAGGGGGCCGCCCCATCGCCGACGCCCGTGATAATGTGCAGTCCATGACGGTTTGCCACATCTGCAACCTGGCGTGCCGCCTGAACCGCCCGCTCGAATGGGATCCCACCAAGGAGCAGTTCGTGAACGATCCGCAGGCGCAGAGCTTCTTCTCGCGCAAACAGCGCACTGGGTTTGAACTGCCGAAAATCGATTAATGGAAATCGACTGCGGAGACGATGCTTCCAGCGTCATTTTCAAGGCCCCCTCATTGAGGGGGCTATCGAGCGCAGCGAGACTGGGGGAGTTTCGTAAACTCAACATTCACCCCCATCCGGTGCGTAATTCCGGCCTCCGGCCTCCATTTACCGCCTTACATAGACAACGTACAAGGCATTAATGTTTGAGTACTAAAACGTCTGAGGAGGAACTCAGTCCTTGATCGCGTTGACTTTTTTGAATGCGTCCTGGAGGAAACCTTCGAGCGGCTCGAAACCGTCCGCCTTCGTGAATTCCGTCGTCAGGAACGTGTTCACGGCTTCTTTCGCCATCCACTCGCCCCAAATCATCGCGCCAAGGCAAAGCACGTTCGCATTGTTGATCACCCGGCACATTTTGGCCGCAAAGACCGATTCCACCACCGAGGCGTGGATCCCGGCGAAGCGGTTCGCGACGATGCTCATCCCCATGCCCGTCCCGCAGAACAGGATACCACGGGCGGTCGGGTCGGCCTGGAGCTTCTTGCAGGCGACCGGAGCGCAGTCAAAGTACGCAATGTCCTGGCCCTTCTGCGAGCCAACGTCTTCGACTTCGTACCCCTTCGCGATGAGGTCCGCCTTCACGGCGTCTTTCAGAGCAACGGCAAACGGATCAGCGGCCATGATGATTTTTTTCATTTTTTTCTCCTCTTTGGATTCAAGTGGATTGGAAACGGTTTCGGCGGAAGCCGCAGTCACTGCGCCCGTCACAAGAGCGCCAGCCGCCGCGGCGGTTGCTGCCGACTGAAGAAATTCACGACGATCCATGAGTTCTTCCTTTCTAAAAATTCTTACGAAAAACAAACAAACCTGCAATGCAAAGCAGGGCAAGTACCATTGAAGACGGCTCCGGGAGCTGCACCTGTGCGGTCAGGAGCATCGCCCCTTCAGCTGGGGTCAGGCTCAGCGTCCACGGCAGAGAACTCTCGATCAGAAGCGAGTCCAGATCCAGATTCGAGAAACTCGCGGTGTTCCCCTGCATCAAAACGACGGTGTCGCCGGTGCTGAAACCCTCCTCGTTCATAAAGTGGATCGCGGCGCCGTCCACCAGTTCAAGATCCCCGGCCGAAGTGAGCAGCGGGCCGGTCGCATCGCTCAGGTCAGCGAGGAACGCCCCGTTGATCAGGAGGTCCTGCGCAAAGGTCAGGCCGGTACCGACGGCGCTGGCGGAGTCGGTCGTCACCGCGCCCTGGATCGTCGCGCCTCCCAGAAGCGTCCCGCCGTTCAGCGCGAAGGAAACGTCCGCCGGGACGGTCTGATCTGCGAGCGTCAGCGTGGCCCCATCCGCAACGGTCAGCAGGCCGGTGAAATCGGTCAGGGCGTTCGTGTCCGTCAGCGAGTAGTTCCCGCCCGCTGTGAAGTCGATCGCTCCCGCCCCCTGGAAGGCGTTCGCGATGGCGTAGTCGTTCGAGCGGGCGAAAATCACCTTCCCGCCCAGGTCGGAAGTAGTGGCGGTCGTCCCATCGACAGCCGTGAAAACCACGTCACCGGAGCCTAAAACGCCGGTCGTGCCGTTATATTGTGTGCCGTTGATCGTGCCGTTGAAACCGATCTGCACGATTCCGCGCCCCTCGATGAAGGTTTTGCCGTAGTCATTTTCTGAGGACGTCAGCGCCATCTGGGTGTAACTCGAAGGGGCATGCACGGGGAAGCCCAGGCCGCAAATGCGCAGTGGGGCTTTGTTCGACGTGTCCTCGCTGAGAATTTTGGCGGAAATCATCCCCAGATTGTAGGCTTGGCCGGAAATTCCCGAATGGTTCGCGGCACTGACCCGAGTGTCGCCCGTCAGGTACACCGTGCCGTCGAGGTTGGTCATTTCCGAGCCGTTATACTGGCCGGTCATGCGGATCGCGCCGAACGCTTCCACCCCTTGCTTGCCCATTCCTTCGAGGTAGAGCGTCAGATCGTAATTTTCGGAGCTTGTGAGCCACATCTGGCCCCCTTCTTTCGTCCCGAGGGAGTAAGTGGCGGAGAAACCCGTCCCGGGGTTCCAGCGGTAACCGTCGGCCAGAAGAAGCCGGCCTGTGAAATTGGAAAACCCAACGATTGCGGAGTAGCCTTGGATCGATGAAGAAGTGGGATCGTACCCGACGATGAGCGTTCCAGAGCCGGTGAATTTCTGGCTGGAGGAGGATTGCGTGTTCGAGCCGTAAACCCGAACCGTTGCGTTCTCGCCGATCTCGATCGGTTTTGAGTTGGTGTTGGACAGACCGGTCAGGGCACTGGCGGCGGAGAACGTGTAAACCGCGTCGCCTTTGAAGGAAAGGCTGCCAGTTCCGCTGATCGTATTCGCGATGGTCACGTTCCCGGTCCGTTCAAAAATCAGGCTGGAGTTTCCTTCAATGCTGATCGCGCCGGAGCCGAGCGATCCTGCCGAGCCGTCGAAATTAAATGTTTGGGCTGCCAGCCGGGTCGAGGCATTGGAATCCTGGTCGTAAACAGTCACGGAAGTGTCCGAGATCTTGCCGATCTGCGTGCGGCCATTGCCCGCGATCGTGATCGGGTTGGTGAACGAGTCGTTGTTTGTGACGATGAAAAACGTGTCGCTCGAGTCGGAGGCGCGGAGCGTCAGGCGGGCGGCCCCTGCGACGTCCCCGGCAGCGGCGAGATTCGTCAGGTACGTGTCCTTGATGGCCGCGAGCTGGGCGATCCCGATAGTCGCGTCGGCCGTGATCGTAATGGTCCCGCCGAACCACGTGTTCACCAGAAGCGAAGCGTCCGTCACGCCGCTGCAGACGCGGATGGCGCCGGAGGTTTCCTGAGTACCATTGCCGAGGAGGAATCCTGGACCGGCGATCTGGAAATTATTCTTGATGTATCGGTTTACATTTTCCTCGACGATAGAAGAGGGAATGGAATGGAAGCAGCCGCCGGACTCGATGATGAAATCGTCCGCCGGAATATTATAGGCGTTTCCGTAAGAATTCCGTGAACCTCTGCCGATGGTGATCGCGGCTTCCAGCGTCATTTGTGGAACGAGCAGGGCACAAACGAACAGGAACGAAAAAAAGCTGGATCGAAACATGATCTTTTCCTTTTTAAAAGCAAGCCATAAATCTCCATTTTATTATTTTACCCTTTTTCCCTGATTTACAACAGGGGGAGGGGGGATTTGTTCCGGGATTTTCTTGGGATTTTTGGGGATTTTTGGTGAAAATCTGCGGCCTGCGGGGACCTTAAGTTCCTCATGAGCGCCGCCCGGTGTGAAATCTTAGGGATTTTTGACGAAGCCCCTTTTGAACGGCCTCAAAAATCGGGATAAAATGAAGGGGTCGATCGTGTCGCAATGTACAGGAAATCATGAGACCCAAGTGTCTGCATTCAAACAGGTGCCGCGGCTGCGTCGTCCCAAATTCATAATTCATAATTCTTGATTCATAATTGGTCCGTCCCCTTGACAGCGGGTTTTTCCTGTATTATAATATCATTTTGGGCCGGGCGCTTTTCATCGAAGGGCGGTCCGGAACCGCATTTTATCCTTCCCACTTCCTTTAACCTTTCGGGTCCATCATGAAACACTTCATCCTTCCCCTTTTGTTCGTTTCTTTCCTCTTTGTCTCTGCGTCAGCCCGGGCGGACGGCGTGTTCCGGCTCGGCATCATCGGGACCGATACGTCGCACGTCCCCGCGTTCGTCAAGCTCTTCAACGACCCGAACGCCGAGGGCGACTACCAGAAATTCCAGGTCGTCGGCGCCTACAAGGGCGGAATGCCCGACAATGAAAGCAGCTGGAGCCGCAAGGACGGCTACGCCAACGACATCGCGCCGCTCGGAGTCAAGGTTTACGACACGATCGAGGAGATGCTCGCCAACGTGGACGGCGTGCTGATCGAGAGCGTGGACGGGCGTCCGCACCTGGAATTCGCCAAACCGGTCATCGAGGCGGGCAAGCCGTTCTTCGTAGATAAGCCGATGGCGGGGAACCTTTGGGAAGTGGTCGAGATCTTCCGTCTGGCCGAGGAGAAAAACGTGCCGTTCTTTTCCGCGTCATCGCTCCGCTACAGCGAGGGGATGCGCCGGGTGCGCGAGGACAGTCCGTTCGGCGAGACGCACGGCGTGGACGCCTGGAGCCCCTGCCACCTGAATGAGTTCCACCCGGATTTCTACTGGTACGGGATCCACGGCGTGGAGACGCTTTTCACCATGATGGGCCCCGGCTGCGTGAGCGTTTCGCGCACCTCGACCCCGAACTATGACGTGGCGGTGGGCATTTGGGAAAACGGCAAGATCGGTGTTTTCCGCGGTCAGCGTGCCGGCGCTCAGCCCTACGGCGGGATGGTCTTCGGGAGCAAAGGAGCCGACCTGGCCGGGAAATATGACGGCTACAAACCGCTGTGCGATGAGATCTGCAAGTTCTTCCTGACAGGCAAAACCCCGATCGAGCCGCGCGAGACGCTCGAGATCATGGCGTTCATGACCGCGGCGGACGTCAGCAAGACGCTCAACGGCCAGCACGTGACGCTTGAGTCAGTCATCGAAGACGCCAAAAATCTGAATGCGCAGACCTTCACGGTGACGCTCGGCGACGCGGACGCGATCACGATCGACGGCAAGCCGGTCACGCTGGAGGAGCTCGGCAAGACCCTGACGGAGCCGAACGCGCAGACCTATTACCGGGTCATTCTGGAAAACCCGGCGGGCGTTTCGGGCGAAAAACTCACCGCGATCCTGAAGGGCCTCGGAACCGCCACACTCGTACGGTATATTTATTAGATGATTTTACAGGGATGACGCTTCACGGGCTTGCAATGGATCATTTTCACCTCGTGTTTTACGGGGAAAGACTGAACTTGCGGTTTAAACAGGTCAGTTACTGAATCTGTTGGAATCTACCTCTGATAATTCTAATTAGAGTCTGAAAATCCAGGCTGTCAAGTCCTGTGAGTGGTAAGGATGGGGGTGACGGAAATGTCACTCCCGCTGCCATTCTCCTGTTGTTACTGGGGGTGGCGCTTGATTATTCCACGTGAACGAATCCACAAAAATTCTCCAGGAAGCACTTGAATTTATCCAGTAGGGCTGTTTCTTCGCAGTGCGGTACGCACATTAGCAAAGTGTGAAACCGGAGGAGAGAATGGCGTTATTGAAGAAATCAATGGTTATTTCTCAAATCTGAGTAAAGAGGATATTACCGCAGTGATAATTGAATTTTTACAGATCCGGGACGATGAACTCTATCGGGGGTAATTCTTTCTTGTTGTCAGGCTCCTCAGAATTATTTTTCTAATATTCTGTAAAGGTTCAAGATTTTAGATAAATAATTTTGATAGCACGTATTTCGTCATATTCTGGCCGGTTTTGGACCTCGGGTCGATTATGTATTTTTGTAATCAGACAATTTCATTCATTTAATTCAGAAGAATTCACAGATGAATTTGTACTTGACCCCAGATCTGTTATTAATAACAAATTTTCGTGAAATCTTCCCCACTTCTTTTCCGCGCGAAATCCGCCCCCCTTGACAACGGGTTTTCTTACTATTATAATGGGCCTTACCATACATACCGAAAGAATCCGCCAAACAATCCCAAAGGAGTTTTCAACATGACCCGATTCATCATAGGAGCAATTCTCATGGCTATGACTTTTACCGCAAACGCTGCGGATCTGGAACTGACACAGGAATGGGACAAGACGTTCCCGAAATCCGAGAAGGTGGACCACTGCAAGGCGACCTTCCAAAACCGCTTCGGCATCACGCTCGCGGCGGACGTGTACAAGCCGAAAGGCGCGGAGGGGCGGCTGGCGGCGATTGCCGTCAGTGGGCCGTTCGGGGCCGTGAAGGAGCAGTCGAGCGGTCTTTACGCCCAGACGCTTGCCGAGCGCGGCTTCCTGACCATCGCGTTCGACCCGTCCTTCACGGGGGAATCGGGCGGTTCGCCGCGTTACGTCGCCTCGCCGGACATTAACACGGAGGACTTCCAGGCGGCGGTCGATTACCTCATCAGCCGCGATGACGTGGACCCGGAGAAAATCGGCATCCTCGGCATTTGCGGGTGGGGCGGTCTTGCCATCAATGCGGCAGCGATCGATACGCGTGTCAAGGCGACCATCGCCTCGACGATGTACGACATGACCCGCGTGACGGCGAACGGTTACAACGACGCAGAGGATTCGGCCGCTGACCGCATGAAGAAACGCGAAGCGATGAACGCCCAGCGCATCGTCGATTTCCAGTCCGGGACGCCCAAACGCGGCGGCGGGGTCGTTGATCCGCTTCCGGACGACGCTCCGCAGTTCGTCAAGGACTACTACGCCTACTACAAGACCCCTCGCGGCTTCCATCCCCGCTCGCTTAACTCGACGGACGGCTGGAACGTGACGAGTTTCCTCTCGTTCCTGAACGCCAAACTGCTCGCCTACTCCGACGAAATCGAGAGCGCGGTCATGGTCCTCCACGGCGAAAAGGCGCACAGCCGGTACTTCGGCGAGACGGCTTTTTCCAAACTCAAAGGCGAGAACAAGGAACTCGTCATCGTCCCCGGCGCGAGCCACTGCGACCTGTACGACGGCGGCGGAAAGAACGCCATTCCTTTCGACCGGATCGAGGCGTTTTACAGGAAATACCTGAAATAGCTGCGGAGAAAGTTCGGCAAACACGGATCGAAAGGAGAGACGACCCATGAAAAAGATCGCGTTTTTCGACACAAAGCCCTACGACAGGGAATCGTTCGACCGGCTGAACAACGGGCGGTACGAGATCCGCTATTTCGAAACGCGCCTGACCGCTGCGGCGTTGCCATTGGCCGAGGGCTGTGATGCGGCTTGCGCGTTCGTGAATTCAGAGATCGACCGGACCGTGGTCGAAGGGCTGGCCGCTCGCGGAGTCAAGGTCCTCGCCATGCGCTGCGCGGGTTACAACAACGTCGATTTCAAGGCGGCGTACGAAAAGCGGCTGACTGTCGTGCGCGTCCCGGCCTATTCGCCCTACGCGATTGCCGAACACGCAGCCGCGCTTCTGTTGACGCTCAACCGCCACATCCACAAGGCGGCGGCACGGACGCGGGACTTCAATTTCTCCCTCGTTGGCCTGACCGGCTTCGACCTCCACGGCAAGACGGTCGGCGTGATCGGCACGGGGAGAATCGGGCGCATTTTCACGGACATTTGCAAAGGGTTCGGCATGAAGGTCCTCGCCTATGACGCTTTCCCCGACCCCTCGAACGGCCTTGAGTATGTGACTCTGGATCAGCTGCTCGCGGAGTCGGACATCATTTCGCTGCATTGCCCGCTTATGCCCGCAACCCATCATATAATCAACGCGGAGACGATTCGGAAGATGAAGCGCGGCGTGGTGATCATCAACACCTCCCGCGGCGGACTCATCGACAGCGTGGCTCTGCTGGCGGCTCTTCGCGAAGGGACCGTGGGCGCCGCCGGTCTGGACGTTTACGAGGAAGAAAGCGAATGGTTCTACGAAGACCGCTCGGAAGTGACCCGGCAGAACAAGACGCTTTCCCTGCTCGTCTCGATGCCGAACGTGATCGTCACTTCGCACCAGGCGTTCCTGACGCACGAGGCTCTTGCGAACATCGCCCAGACGACGTTTGAAAACCTGGACGCCTACTTCTCCGGCGCTCCGCTCGAAAACGAGATCTGCTACCGCTGCCTCGGCACTGGCGGCGCCGGAAAAAAGGACTGCCCTCGCAAAACGGACGGACGCTGCTTCAAATAATTCCCAAGAGGAAGCTCGTCGTCTTCGTGGGTCGGGGATGAATATTGCCAATGAAAGGAACCGAACGATGGAACTGATATATACTTGCGAGAAGAGCGAGAAGGAAACGCTGGAGCTGGCGATGCGTCCGTTCAAGCGATACTTCCGCACGGTGTTCGCCATGGCCGCCGTGATGTTTGTCATGGCGGTGGAGTTCTTCCTGTCGGAGCTGCTGGTCGAGGGGTTCGTCCTCCAAAGCGGCATGAGCCTAAGTGGATTCATTCTACTCTGTTTGCTGATAGTTGTCTTGACCGGCTGGTTTCGCCGCCGTCGCTTCCGTCGCTGTATCATGGACACCTACCGCAAGCGCAAGACGAACCTTGCCGAATACCGTCTTTCCGACGCGAGCTTTTACGTCGCTCACGGCGAGAGCATGGCGACGATGCCGTGGAGCGAGTTCGCGAAGTACCGTATCGACCCCGACGCGCTCTACCTGCAATGCAACAACGGCAGTGTGGTCTGTGTCCCCGACTGGGGCGGGCGCGGCGTGGACGGACCGGAACTTGCCGCCGTGCTCGAAAAAGCGGGGCTCAAGCGAATGGGTGTGACCAGGTCGGGATGCCTGACGAACGGTGTGTTATGTGTGCTGCTCGTTTTCGTCGTCCTCACCGCGGTCGTGAATATCCCCAATTCCTGGGAGACGCTTCGCTGGCACATGGTCAACACCGAACTCAAGCGAGATCTGTATGAACTCGTCTGGGGCGACGGGAGCGAGGACGGCAATCCCTATTCGTATTCCCGCTATTGGAAGGAGCGCCATAATTTCGTACAGCGTCTTGCAGTCTCGCGCTGCAAATTCGGATTCGGGGAACGCTGGTACATATTCAACGAAGATGCTGAATACAACAAGGTGGGCCTTGCGGCAACCGAAGGCGATGACATGTGGTGCGTCTATCTGCCGTCCGATGCCGTGTACCTGTACACCCCTGAGGAGTTCGAGACGATAAAGGGGTGCGAAACCTTTGGCGAGTTCTACCCCGAGTCCCAGCGCGACAAGTGGCTGGAGCGGGTGCGTCAGCACGCACAGGAATTGCGCGAAGACATGGACGACGACAAATGACCGGGAAAGGACTGATGCCGATGAAGTACCTCTGGAAATATAAGACGCCGGAAGGGTTTGACGACCTCGTGATGTGCGGGGACGGTGAGGCGCTGACCGGGCTGTGGTTCACGGGTTCACGCAACGCCGAGCGGCGCGGGGAAGCTGCCGAATTGCGCGATACGCCCGTATTCCGCGAGACATGCCGATGGCTGGACGAGTACTTCGCAGGGCGCGACCCCGGCTTCACCCCCAACTACCGCATGGAAGACATGACCGCGTTTCGCAGGGACGTGATCCACGAGCTGCTGCGAATTCCTTATGGCGCCACGGTCTCCTACGGCGACATTGCCAGGGCGATCTCGAAGAAGCACGGCGGCGCGAAGGTCTCGGCGCGAGCGGTCGGCGGCGCGGTCGGGTGGAATCCGATCGGGATAATCATCCCGTGCCATCGCGTGATCGGCGCAGACAACGGACTCACCGGCTATGGCGGCGGCCTCGGCAACAAGATCTCGCTGCTCGCGCACGAAGGGTCAGTCCTGTTTGACGTCCGCCTCTCCGCACCCCGGGACAGAAAGGACGAAATCGACGAAGCGTTCGTTCGGCAGTGTATTCAAGCCGTCAACCGAGCCGCCGCGCGTCATGGCCTTGGACGGGCGAAATGTGACAAGAACGGCGGCACGACGATCTGGCTTGCCGCCCTTTCGGAGGGATACGGTGAGTTTACGGCTCCTTTCCTCTTCGACAAGTACAGTGACGACGACGCCAAGCTGCTGCTTGAGAGTTTTATTGACTTCCGATCTCTTTACCAATTCGATCTCGCGTTTCAGCTTTCGCGTCTGCTGGCAAGGAGGGGTACGCTCGTCAGGACGCGAATGGATCGCATTCTTGCCAGGACCGATTGGAGGTCGGATTGTTCTAACGGGCTTTTGTTGTCGTACCTCGCGTCGATGAAGGGGAGCGATCCGCTCATTTGCCAACTTCTGGACCGGGTGGGCGAAGACAACCGGGACGGACTCTTCCTCGCCTGCTGGTTTTCATCGGGGAAGAAGGTCCAGACGTGCCTGAAGCGCAAGTTCGAGGAATGGATCACGAGCGACGCGTCCTGGGGCAGCGGCACGGGCGAGGCGTGGTGGCTTGGTGCCTTCCTTTCGAAATGGACGGCAGAGGGGACTTTCCCGTATGATCAACTTCAATCGCTTACGCAATGGCATCTTGGACGCCAATTACCGACGCTGTAGTTTATATTCCTGACTGCAAAGAATGAAAGGAACGAACTCATGAAGACGTGGATGATGTTTGCGCGGGCCGTCGCGGGAGCGGTGATGGCCGTGATGGCGGTGATGGCCAGTACAGCATTTGCCGAATGGAACGATGCCCACTGGTTTGTTCGGGAAGGACACAAAGGGGATGCCGTGGTCGAGATCGTGAACACGAACAAACTGAGTTTCCGCATCTATGCGTTCGATCGCTCATCGGGTGCGCTCAAGTACATCAAGTTCAACGTGACGGAACCTGAGAAGTTCTACATCAACGGTGAAAGTTCGTTCGAGGTTTCCCTTGGCGGGAAAGAGACAAAAGCCGAGTTCGTATCTTTTGACGCCAAAGAATGCGAAATCCCTGGTGATTCGAAAGCCGAGTCCGGGAGAGATGTGCTGGCGGCCGTCGAAAGCCGGTACAGGATCCCCGAAGCGGATCTCGACGTTTCCATCTTTTATCGTTTCCGCCGCGACAACGAGGTTCGCGTGGACTGCAGCGTCGTCTCGAAGGCCCCGTTGCCAGCCGGCTCGCGTTTCAGCATGGCATATCCCATCAGCCGCGATTACGAGGTCCAGGCCGGGGACAAAGAAGCGCATACGTTCAGGATCGCTCGGAAACAGGATGAAGGGCGGGCAACGCTTATTTTCTGTGCACGGACCCGCAGCGGAAACGAGGAACTGCGGCAGGGGTTGATCGGCTCGATCTTTTCGCCCGCCCCCAAAGGCAAGATGAACGTCACCGTCACTCACCAGGCCAACCAACTATCACCGACCCACGACCAATTGCTGCGCCTTTCGTCGGAATTGTGTGAACCGGCCGATCAGCCCGACGGGTCTTTGCGCTATTCGTTCAATTTCTCCATTCCACTCAGCATAAGGAACTGACGAAATGAATACCACCGGAGGAGAAAAAACCATGAAAGCGCTCGTCAAAATCACCATCATCATCTTCGCCCTGCTCACGGTGCCGCTCGATGCGGCGGAAAAGCGGTTCGAGGTCGTTCGAGAGGTCGCCGGCGGTGAACCCGTCCGTCTCGTCTGCATCGAGTCGATGCCCGAGGGCGCAACGGACGAAACGCCCGTGGCGGTCCTCTGTCACGGCTTCACGTCGAACAAAAACGACCCGCTCATTCGCGGCATCTCCGACGCCCTGCTTGCGAGCGGGATCGGCGTCGTGCGCTTCGACTTCAACGGCCACGGCGAAACCGGCGGCGAGTTCTCCCGCATGACCATCGCGAACGAGGTGCTCGATGCCGAAGCCGTCCTGGCTCGCTGCGCCGAGACGCACCCCGGCGCGCGTTTTGCGCTCGTGGGGCACTCGCAGGGCGGGGTCGTGGCGTCGCTCACAGCCGCTCGAAACGGCAGCCGGATCGCCGCGCTCGTCCTTGCCGCCCCGGCTGCGGTGATTCGCGAGGACATGATCCGCGGGAACATCTTCGGGAGCTGGTTCGACCCGCTCGACCCGCCCGAAACAGTCGCCATCTTCGGCGGTCACCTTCACGTGGGGCGCGACTATATCCTCGACGCCCAGCGCCGCGACGTTTATGCGGAGGCCGCCGCCTACCGCGGACCGCTCCTCGTCGTCCACGGGACCGGCGACCGGATCGTTCCGTGGACCTACGGCGAGCGCTTTGTCAAGGAACATGACGGTGCGCCGGCCGAATTCCGTCCCATTCCCGGCGCGGACCACGGCTTCTCTGGACGCATTGACGAAACCACCAAAGCCATCGCCGGCTTTTTGACCGCTGCGCTTGCCGCTAACGGCAAGAATAACGATGAATCAAGAGGAACCACAATGAATCAACGCACTGAAAGAAATCGGGAGGCCATGCGGCTTTTTGAGAAGTGCATCAACACGAACGACCTGGAACTGGGGCGGAAACTCATCGCGGAGACGGCGGCTTTCGACACGCCGGTCTCGCCCACTCCGCTTTATGGCGCGGAAGGGTATTTGAGCGTCGTCAGCCTCATGCGCAAGAGTTTTCCCGACGTGCAGTGGAAACTCGTGGATATGGTGGCGGACGAGAATACCGTCGCGGTCCAGTGGGAATGTTCCGGCACGTTCAATGGCCCCGCCCCGTTTGCGGGATTGCAGCCGAACGGCCGTAAATTCTCGACCACGGTCATGAACTTCTACTCGTTCGACGAAGAAGGCAAAATTTTCAAAGACGTTGCAGCGACCGGTATCGCCGGGATCCTCCAGGGGATCGGCGCGATACCATGATGGCATAAACTCACAAGAATCTGCGGAAAGGGCAACAATGAAAAAAGTTAAAATCACCATTCTCAAAACAACACTCGACAAAGAACTGGCGGAAGAATATGGCATCCATGGCCTGACAGCCTGCCCCATGATGAAAGCTGGCGACGTCTTCTACGCCGACTACGCGAAACCTCAGGGGTTCTGCGACGAGGCGTGGAAGGCGATTTACCAGTACGTATTCGCTCTCGCTCACGGGGCGGACAGCGGATTGTTCTACTACGGGGATTGGATTCGGGAACCCGGCGTCGCAATCGTCAGCTGCAACGACGGCCTTCGCCCGGTCATCATGAAGCTCGAAGCGACTGATGATGAATCGAAGATCGACTATGAGCCGGTTGAAAGGTAATTCTACCCGCCAGAATCGCAGGGATCAACCTCGCCGCCGCTGGAGGCATGGCGCAGGATTCCAGAAAGGAAATCAAAATGAAGATAAAACAGATACGCAATGCAACGCTTCGCGTCACTTTCGGAGGCGTGGAATTCCTGGTCGATCCGTGGCTCATCAGCAGGTCAGAAGGATTCTCGTTTGGGCAGGGACCGTTCACAGCGGAGGTCGTCGATCCGGCCCAGCTGGGCATCGTGATGCCGATGTGCGAACTGCCCATGCCGCTTTCCAGGGTGCTCAGCGGAGTTGACGCCTACCTGCTCACGCACCTTCACCCCGACCACTTCGATATGGCTCCCGACGGTACGGCAGGCGAGAAGCTCGACAAATCCGTCCCGCTGTTCGTGCAGAACGAGCGCGAGGTCGGCGTGATGAAGAAGTCAGGCTTCGTGAACGTGCGGACGTTTACGGACGACGGCGTCACGTTCAAGGGCGTGACCTTGAAGCGCACGTTCGCCAGGCATGGGACGAAAGAGCCGTGCGGTCCGGCGTCCGGCATCTTTTTCTCCTCGCCCGGCGAAAAGAAGACGCTCTGGATCCTCGGCGACACGATCTGGTGTGACGAGGTCGCAAAGACGATGGCGGAGCTGAAACCGGATGTGGTCGTGCTGAACGCCTGCGCCGCGCAGCTCAAGACGTACGGACGCCTCATCATGAACGATGCGGACGTCGAATCGGTCTGTCGGGCTGCACCCAACGCGGTAGTCATCGCAAGTCACATGGACACGGTCGCCCACGCCTCGTTGACACGCGAGACTCTCAAGGCGGCCCTGGAACGGCGGAACCTCGCCTCCCGCGTCCTTATACCTGACGACGGTGAAGAGTACGACTTCGAATGATCCAGGCCGTCTTACGTGCATTTGCAGTTTTTAAGGAGTTGCATCATGAACAGAAGAGAATTCATCAGGAACGTGAGCGCAGCCGCGGGTGCGGTAACACTCGGCAACATTGGCTGTACCAGAAATACCAATACAAGTAATACCAATAACAATAAAGGAGAAGAGAAAGTGCACAAGAGCATGATCATCTATTTCTCGCATGCAGGCGAGAACTATTCAGTCGGGTTCATCACCGAGGGGAACACCGCCAAGGTCGCGAAGGAGATCGCCGCCCAGACCGGTACGGAGATCTGGGAGCTCAAGGAGAAAGAGCCCTATCCCGAGAAATACACGACCTGCATCGAACTCGCGAAACAGGAACTTGAGGCGAAGGCACGCCCGGAATTTGTCGGCGAGATCCCCGATCTTTCGGAGGTCGGCACGATTTATCTCGGCTATCCGAACTGGTGGTCTGCCGCCCCGATGATCATTTACTCGTTCCTCGACGCGGCGCAGATCGACGGCAAGACGATCCTGCCGTTCTGTACGCACGAGGGCTCGGGCCTCGGTTCCACGGCCCGCAAACTCGCGGCAGCGTACCCCAAGGTGAAGTTCGAACTGAAGGGCCTCGAACTCTTCGGACACGTAGCGCAAAACGAGCCGGAAGAGGTCACCGCCGCGGTCACCAAATGGCTGGAACAGATGGAGAAATGACCCCGTACTTTTTTCCTGATCGTCCATTTTCAAAGAAAGGAAAACTCAAATCATGAAATACACCAAACTGGGCAACACCGGAATCGAAGTCAGCCGGATATGCGTCGGCTGCATGTCTTACGGCAAGGCGTCGGAGGATTTCCACCTCTGGACGCTGCCGCAGGAGGAAACGACTCGCATGGTGGGGCACGCCCTTGATCTGGGGGTCAATTTCTTCGACACCGCCAACTGCTACGCTCACGGCACGAGCGAAGAATATCTCGGCAACGCGCTCCGGGAGGTGGGGGTCGCCCGGGACAAAGTGGTGATCGCCTCGAAGGTCTATTTCAATGAGGGCCATCTCTCAAAGGACGCGATTGCCAGGGAGATCGACGGGACGCTGAAACGTCTCGGGACGGATTATCTCGACCTGTACCAGATCCACCGTTTTGACTACTCGACCCCGATCGAAGAGACGATGGCGGCTCTGGACGCGCTGGTGAAATCGGGCAAAGTTCGCGCTCTCGGCGCTTCGGCGATGTACGGATACCAGTTCCACAACATGCAAATCGCGGCGGAAAAGAACGGCTGGACGCTTTTCTCGACCCTCCAGAACCACTATAACCTCCTCTACCGCGAGGACGAACGGGACCTGATCCCTGTCGCGCAGCAGTATGGCGTTTCCCTCATTCCTTATTCATCCCTTGCCGGCGGGCACCTCACGCACCCGGAATGGGAAAGCGGCTCGAAACGTTCGCAAACGGATAAAGTCCTGCGGGCGAAATATGACAGGGCGAAGGAAAACGACATGGAGATCATCGGCCGCGTCGCGGAACTGGCAAAGCGACTTGGCGTTACCATGTCGGAAATCGCTCTCGCGTGGCACTTCGCCAAAGGGGTAGCCGCGCCGATCGTGGGAGCGACCAATGAAAAGCACTTTGACGCGGCGGTGAGATCGGTCGATTTGACGCTTTCCGCTGAAGATGTCCGCTTCCTCGAAGAACCCTACCGCGCTCACGACGTGACGGGCGCTTTGCCGAGAAGCTGAGAACAACGGAGTGTTACCCTGTATTCTGAAAGAATTACCCCAACATCCTAACGAAAGGAGAAACCCATGATTCGTATCAACTGTTTTTACCAGGCGGAGGAAGGCCGGGCGGAAGAGGCTCTCGCGGCAGCGAGGGAACTGGTCGCGGAGTCGCTCAAACAGGACGGCTGCGTCGCGTATGACGTGTTCCAGAGCGGGACAAGAGCGGACGTTCTGTTCTTCTGCGAGACCTGGCGGGACGAAGCCGCGCTGGCCGAGCACATGAAGTCTGAACCGTTCGTCAAGTACGGCTCGATGATGAAAGCCGTCGGAAAGTTCACGATCGAGCAGTTCGACCTGAAAAAATGAAATTCCAAAGGTTTGAATGAGGAAGATTGCCCCCCCTGGACTAACGAAAGGCGTGATAAAAACTCACACAAAGTCCGCAAAGTCCGCCAAGTTTTAAATGAGGAAGATGAATGGGACGCAGTGTTTGCGCAGCCATCTTAAACCACCTTTAAAACTTCGCGGACTTTGCGAACTTTGAGTGAGATAAAAAAACACGGAGAGGATCGGTTCTGCTGCAACGTTTTTTAACGGTCCAAAGGGCCTCGTTTCATTCTACAGACTTCAAGGAGAAAACATGAACAGACGTGAATTTATCGGTTCGATCGGCGCGGCGGCGTTGATGTCGGCCGGCATCACGAAGAACACACAAGGCGGGGAGATGGCCGAGGATGCGATCGCTCAGTGGGACCGCGAGACGGAACTCGTGGCGCCGGAGGAGTACAAGGCGTACCTGATCGACGGCAATACCCGGGGCCTGGTATCTCTGGAGAAGCTGGAAAAGGCGTTCGACAAGGTGATGTGTGAGGTAAAAGAGACGGTCGTGACGGGCGTCGTGCCGGCCGTGTGGAGCGTGTACAACATGGGCTACATCGTCAAGACACGCGAGTCGCTTTTCTCCATCGACCTTTTTCACCGGCGGGCGGTCGAGTTTGCCCCGCTGCTCGATTTCGCGCTCATCACCCACAACCACGGCGACCACTGGCGGCAGGATTTCTACGATGCGATGGACGGTGCGGGAAAGACTGTCATCTCCAACTTCCTAGAGAATAGCGGCGCGAAGGAAAGCGGCCTGGTTCACGGCGTGAAGACGTTCAAGATCAAGGACGTGGAGATCCGCACCTCGCTCATCGACCATAATCCCAAACTGATCAACTTTACGACAGCGTTTGAGATCAGGATCGGCAGCTTCATCCTCTACCACACCGGCGACAGCGGACGCGGCACGGAGCCGAAACTCGAAACCGTCTGGGGACGGCCCGACCTTTGGTTGTTCTTCCCGGGCTGCGGCATTGATACCGCCGTGGCCGTGAAAAAGATCAACGCCAAGCGGATCGTTTTCGGCCATCTGTGGGAACTCGGCCACAAACGGGGGCACGTGGGAATGCGCCTCGACGAACCTCTGATCCGCCCGCGGCTCGTCTGGGCGAAAGAGGCCGGCTGCGAAGACGTCTCCGTGGCGTTCTGGGGGGACCGGATTTTGTAACTCATTTAGCCGCAAAGAGGGCAAGTGCAGCCTCTTTCAAATCTCACGCGGAGTTGCGGAGGCGCGGAGGATTAAAGAATGAGTTAGCGCGAGTTGCCAACCATCCCAACCATAAAACTCCGCGGCTCCGCACCTCCGCGTGAGATAAAAACACCACGATGTTTTTTTAAGCCGCAAAGAACGCAAAGGACGCAAAGAAAAAAAAGAGATTTGAGAGTGATTGCGGTACCGCTGGGGCGAGCGGTGACAAAATAAAAATCCTTTGCGATCTTTGCGGCTAAAATAATCCAATCCGTCATTATACGCTGAACCGGTACGCGGTTACCGGATGAACCAGGATTAATTCGGGAGATTACGATGTTTCGGTTTATTTTAACTTTATGCGTCACTCTGTTGGTCCAGTCGGTCTATGCGCAGACGGAGCAAGAACTGATCGAGAAAATCAGTTACCCTTGGGAAGATCCCATAGGAAATGAGATTCGCTTTCCTGAAGTCTTTGAGCCTGATGAGCTTCCGGCGGTCTGGGAGGATTACGCGTCCAAGGAGGACTTCCTTGATCACCTGTTCAAGATGTGCAAGTCGAAAAAATTCGAGCGCAGCGATCTGGCTTTCGATTTCCTGGAAATTCATTTCAAATATTTGGATTTAACGGAAAAGCAGATACAGCAACTGATCCAATGGGCAAAATCAAGCCGTGAAACACTTGCGATGGGGGCCATACGATGTCTCTGCGCCGGGCGAGTAAAAAGCGCGATCCCGACACTCCGCGAATGTTTGAAAAGCCGCAAGGCCAATATTGTCGCCGAGGCGCTCAAAGCCCTGGGGGAGATGCGCGATTTACTTACCGAAGACGATATTACGGCCATTGTATCCTGCCTGGATAACACAAAAGTCTTTGAGAATTATGTCCTGGTTGATTTTTGTGAAAGGACCCCTGTAAATGCTCGAGCCACGGAAGTCCTCGCCCGGATCGGAGAACCGGCCGCGTTTGCGCACGAACGGATTTACAAAACATTTTTCACTCCAGACGAGGACGGGAACTACAACGAAGCCGTTTTTGATGAACTTTCCAAAACGCTTTCCCAATCGGATGTGACCATTCAGGATTTCTGGCGGCAGATACTTAAAATCGGGATCCACCCTTTGGAAAGAGGGGTAAGTACTCTCTATTTGCGCATCGCTGAGGTCCTTGTCAAATTGCAGCCCGACAATAAACAATACCAGATTTTACTTTTGCAGCACTACGTCATTGCCCTCGACGAGGAAGGCCCTGATCAATATTCCAACCTGAGGATCCACCAGAATATCCATGGAGCCAAAGACCTGAAGTGCATGGAGCCGTTCCTTTTGTTCGTCGAAAAGCACAAGGAAATTTTATGGCCGGAGGATTGACGTTTTGCATCCTCACGCGATAACGGGAAAAGGGGCGCGAAATCCAATTAAGCCGCAAAGAATGCAAAGAGGGAGGCTGTGCAGCCTCTTTCAAATCTCACGCGGAGCTGCGGAGGCGCGGAGAATTAGAGAATGAGGTTGCGCGAGTTGCCAACCATCCCAACAATAAAAACTCCGCGGCTCCGCATCTCCGCGTGAGATAAAATTTTTAAGCCGCAAAGAACGCAAAGGACGCAAAGAAATAAAAAAGAGATTTGAGAGTGATCGAGGTTCCGCTGGGTTGAGCGGTAACAAAATAAAAATCCTTTGCGTTCTTTGCGTTCTTTGCTGCTAAAATTTTTTATGGAAATGTCAACGGCGAGGCATTGACGTTTTCCCTGCGTGGGGGTATAATGAATAACTCGCCCGCACCGGGTGTTCCGGCGAGGGGGATGAAACCGATTTGACAAGGAGATATAGCCATGAAACGAATCGTAATAATAGCCATAGCCGCACTCGCAATGGTTTCAAACGCCCTGGCGGAGGAAGGCGTGTGGATCCGCTATCCGGGTGATTACGAAATGTGGCTCGGGAGCGACGTACAGTCGCGCCGCATTGAGCATGGGATGCATTGCGGCGTGTTTTGGCCGGAATACTCGCATTGGCCGCAGGTGACGTTCGAGAAGAATGTGAATCTCGAAAAACCGGAGCGTGTCAAGGTCGAAGCTTGCGGGGACGCGTACATCCAGTCGCCGGGAAATGTCTTCCCCGATGCCGATGGCTGCGCGACACTCCCTCAGGGAAACTACAACATCCAGATCCGCGTCAAGAACGCCGTCAAGCCGCCAGCGTTGAAGATCGACGGCCCGACCGTCAAGACAGACAAATCATGGCGCGTCCGATGGCGCCCCATGGAATCGTGCCAGGTGGCCACGGACGAGAACGATTGCCGGATGGCGTACAAAACCTTCGAACCGGTCAAAACGGAACTGGACGGCAAGGGTGGGCTTGTCGCCGACTTCGGCCGGGAGACGATGGGCCTTCTTGAATATGTCGTGGAAGGCAGCGGATCCTTCCGCATCATCTACGCAGAAAGCGAAGAAGAGGCCAAAGCCGGCACCGAGGCGGACGTGTGGGAGGAATTCAACATTCCCGAAAGTAACAAGGAATCCAGGCGCCGCACGCCTTTCGCAATGGCGCTTCGATTTGCGAGGTTCCAGGTCCTTTCGGGGGATCTGAAGATCAAGAGCGTCAAACTGATTTACGAATACCTGCCCATTCCCTATCGCGGCGCGTTCCGCTGCAACGATGAAGAGATCAACAAAATCTGGGACGTGGCGGCCTATACGCTCCATTTGACCACTCGCGAGTTCTATCTGGACGGCATCAAGCGCGACCGCTGGGTCTGGTCGGGCGACACTCGCCAAAGCGTGAACATGGCGGCGTACCTCTTCGCGGACAACCCGGTCGCAAGGCGCACGCTGACCCTGCTCGGAGGCAAAGACCCGATCGGCGCGCACGTCAACACGATCCTCGACTATACATTCTTCTGGATCATTACCGTGGACGAGTACTACATGTACTCCGGCGATACGGAATTCCTGAAGCAGATCTGGCCGCGTGTCAAGGCGTATGCGGACTGGAGTTTGTCGCGCACCGACAAGGACTCCTTCGCGGTCGGACGACCGGGAGATTGGGTGTTTATCGACTGGGCGCCCGGGCCGATGAGTCTTCATGGCGGGGCCGTATCGTTCCAGCAGGTGCTCTTTGCCGAGTCGCTCCGGATCGCGGCCCAAATGGCCAGTGTGGCAGGTGACGAGGCCAAGGCCAGGGAATACGGCGAAAAAAGCGCCGAGCTGCGCGCGAAAATAATCCCCACATTCTGGAACGACGAGCGCAAGGCTCTGATGCACTTCAAACCCGAAAATGGAGAACCGGCAAAGGAGCTGACCCGCTACGCCAACATCTTCGGCATTTTCCTCGGCTACTTCGACGAGGCGCAGAAAGAGGCGGTCGTCCGGAACGTGCTCGACAACCCCGACGTAATGGGCATCAAGACCCCGTACTGGCAGTACTACGAACTGGAAAGCCTTTGCGCGATCGGACGCCAGGAAACCGTTCTCAAGCGCATCAAGGATTACTGGGGCGGAATGCTGAAACTCGGCGCGACCAGTTTCTGGGAAGAATACGATCCGAGGGTGGAAGGCGTTCAGCACTACGCGATGTACGGCCGCCCGTTTGGCAAGTCTCTCTGCCATGCCTGGGGCGCGAGCCCGGTCTATCTCCTGCCGAAGTATTTCCTTGGCGTAAAACCCACAAAACCTGGCTGGGAGGAGTTCGAGGTGCGCCCGAATCTCGGCGGTCTTGAGTGGATGGAGGGGACGATTCCGACACCGTTTGGCGAAATCTGCGTCAAGGTACACGGCGACAAAATCGAGGTGCGCTCCACCGGCGGCAAAGGCACGCTGATTTATCCGGACGGCCGCCGGGAGATCATTTTGCCGCAGACTGGTTCTCAGGAATGAAAAGAGTGTTAGGATAAAAACTCACGCAAAGTCCGCCAAGTTCACAAAGTTTTGAATGAGAAAGATTGGAAAAGACATTTTGAATACTGCATCTACAATCCATACAAAGTTTCACCCGGGTTCAAAATCACGATGGTTTATCATGGCCGCGGCGGTTTGTGCTGTTTTGGCGCTGCTGACACTTGAGGCGAAAGCGGAAGAACTGCTCGTCCGAATCGCGGAAATCGAGGTTTATCCGGAACATCTGGAAGCCTACCTCGCGGCCGCGAAGACCGTCGGAGCAGAGTCGGTCGCCAAAGAACCGGGAGTCGTGTGCATCTTCCCGATGCAGAAGAAGGAACAGCCGACGCAGATCCGCATCGTCGAAATCTACCGCGGCGAGGCGGCATACAAGGCTCACCTCGAAACGCCGCATTTCAAGACGTACAAGGAAGGAACGCTACACATGGTGAAGTCGCTCCACCTCGCGCCGATGCAACCGCTCGATCTGGAACACATGAACCTGATTTTCAAAAAGGAAGCCGGGAAATGAAGATCGTCAAAATCACGGTGCTTGAGACCTCGCTGAACCAGGCCTTCTGCGAGGAATATGCCGTGGAGGGGCTGGAGCCCTGCCCCATCCTGAAGCCGGGACAGGTGTTTTACGCGACGAATACCTGTCCGAAAGGAATGTGCGACGCGGCCTGGCGCACGATCAACCAGTACGTCTTCGCGCTTGCCTGCGGAGTGCGTGAGTTCTACGGCGGTGGCTGGATGAAGAACCCGGGCGAGGTGATCACATGCTGCAACGACGGACTTCGGCCCGTGTATTTCAAACTTGAGGCAACCAACGAAGAGGCCGGGCCTTTTCTTGGCAAGGAATCATTTCAACAGTAGAAGGAGCAAACTATGATCAAACGAATTACAGGAGGAATCCTCATGACACTGGCAATCGTGGCAAACGCAGCGGCATTGACGCCCAAAGAAACCGCTATCGTCGATATTGGCGCGGCAGTGGCGCGCGGCGAGCAGGACAAACTTGCGGAAGCGCTTAAAATCGGTTTTGACACAGGGCTGACGCTCAACGAGGCGAAGGAACTCGTCGGGCAGCTTTACGCCTACTGTGGTTTTCCTCGCGCTCTCAATGCGGCCGTGACTCTGATGACAGTCGCCAAAGAGTGCAACCCTCCCGAGGGAAACAAGCCTTCGGCGTTCAAGGCCGACTATAACGCGCTTGCCGACGGTACTGCGAATCAAACAAAACTCTGCGGTGCGCCCGTGAAAGGCCCGCTTTTCGACTTCCATCCGCAGCTTGACGAATATCTGAAGGCGCATCTGTTCGGCGACATTTTCGAGCGCGACAATCTCGACTGGCGTACCCGCGAGATCGTCACCATTGCAGCACTTGCGGCCCGCCCGGAGACGGAGCCTCAGCTCAAGGCGCACATCGCCATCGGCAAGGGAAACGGCATCTCCGACGAACAGGCGGCGGAGATCGTGCGACGCGTTCAGCTCCCACAAGACCCGAAAGACCTTCCCGCCGACTGGTCGCCGATCCCGGTGGGCGAGCCGAACACCGCGTACGCAAAGTTTTTCATCGGGAGGAGCTACCTCCACAAGCTGACGCTCGACCAGGTGCCTGCATTCGGCGTGACGTTCGAGCCGGGCTGCCGCAATAACTGGCACGTCCACCACGCGAAGACCGGCGGAGGGCAGATGCTCATCGTTACGGCGGGCGAGGGGTACTACCAGGAATGGGGCAAACCGGCGCGGCGGATCGTGAAAGGCGACACGGTGAACATTCCCGCCGGCGTCAAGCACTGGCACGGCGCCGCGCCCGACTCGTGGTTCCAGCACATCGCGCTGGAAGTCCCCGGCACGGAACAGTCCAACGAGTGGCTGGAACCGGTCGATACGGCCGCCTACGCCGAGGCTGTGGGGCAGAACTGACGCGCTGTACCCTAAACCAATTTAGCCACAAAGAACACAAAGGACGCAAAGAGATATGGATGAGTTGAACGCAGCGTTTACGCAGCGCGTCGTAAACCACCTTTAAAACTTTGCGGACTTTGCGAACGTCGCGTGAGATAAATCACAATCACATAACTGACCTAACGTAAGAAACAAATTGTCTCCGTTGTTTGGGTGCATGGTGAGGGACCCACGTCCCTCAAATCGAGCATCCGTATTATAAACGCTTCTGAAAATATGTCAATGGAATTTCTTTTTTATTCTACCCCCCTTGACATAGTTAGATGTCTAACATATAATATACGCCATCATGCGAGAAATTGGTAAACTAGTAGCGAGAATACATGAAGCGTCCCACAAATGGCTCATGGGGGAACTGGCTGCGGCGGGGCTGAAGTCGCTTGTGCCGTCGCATGGGGATGTATTGGCCTATCTCTTTGCGCACGGCGAGGCTACGATGCACGAGTTGGCGGACTTTGCGCACCGCACGAGGCCGACCATGACCGTGCTTGTGGACAAGATGGAGTCGGCGGGGCTTGTGAAGCGCGAGGCGTCCAAGGTCGATTCGCGCAGCACGGTCGTTCGCTTGACCGAACGCGGCGAGGCGTTGCGTGGGGCGTTCGAGTCCATTTCAAGTCGTTTTATCGAGATGCTTTACACCGGGGTTTCGGAGAAGGAGGCCGAAACGGTGGAGCGTACCCTGTCAAAGATTTTGTCAAACATAGAACAACCGAAAGGAAAAACACCATGAAAATGGCGATCATTGCGGCCAACGGAAAGGCCGGAAAACTCATCGCGGCGGAAGCCGTTGATCGGGGAATCGAAGTGACGGCGTTCGTCCGCGGCGAAAACAAGTCTGCCGCGCAGAGCGCAGTTCAGAAGGACGCGCTTTCGCTCACAAAAGACGACCTCGCGGCATTCGATGTTGTCGTCGATGCGGTAGGTGGCTGGACTGCGGATACCATTGGCGCGATCCCGGCGGTCGCGAAACACCTCGCGGAAGTCCTTACTGGAACGGAAAAGCGCCTTCTCGTCGTTGGCGGCGCGGGTTCGCTTTTCGTCAACCCGGAACACACGGCGACCGTGGCGGATGATCCGGCGTTCCCCGCCGACTGGAAACCATTAGCCGCCGCACACAGCGAGGCGCTCGCCGCGCTCCGTTCTACGTCGGGTCTCAAGTGGACCTACGTCAGCCCGGCCTGTGATTTCCGTGCCGACGAACCACGCACGGGCGAGTATAAACTCGGCGGAGAGGAGCTGACGATGAGTTCCAAGGGTGATAGCGTTGTCGGATACGCCGATTATGCCGTTGCGATGGTTGATGAGGCAATGTCCGCAGCGCCTCACGTCGCCCAGCGTATCAGTGTTGTCAGAAAGTGAGGCTCGCATGGACGATAAAAATGCAATCGAACAGCTCTTGGCGACATACGCCGAATCCGTGAACAAGGCTGACATTACCCTTGCGGCCACCATCTGGCTCACGGAAGGCGAACCGATCTTCATCCATCCTCGCGGCACGGAGCGGGGATGGGGCGAAATCACCCGTAATTTCTACGGCATCACGATGGGCGATATGTTCACCAAGCGGGAACTGTGTCTTAAGGACATTTCAATAGAGGTATTTGGAGACACTGCCGTCGCAATCTTCCTCTGGGACTTCTACGCGACAGTCCGCGAGGACGGCTCGCCGCTCGACACACACGGACGTGAAACGCAGGTTCTTCGCAAAATAGACGGCCAATGGCGTATCTCCCACGTACACTACTCGAATATGCCCGCAACTGGCAAGTTGGTGGGGTTCTAAATGGATTCAAAGGCGTATTCGCGATGGTCACACGGTGAGGCAGTGCGAGCGTAGGGACACCAGTGCCCGGTTCACTCCACTCTCACCGGCCTATAATATGTCAAAATCTCGAACACCCTCCCGCCCGCGCATTCATAGTAAGACGTGATTCCGCGGGCTTGGGCCATTTCCCACAGCTTGTGGTCCTGCGTCGGTACGTACCGGTCGGCGCGGTATTAAATGGGAAAGATTGAAGTTTATTCTGGCATTTCAGGAATTTTGCTCTTGGGTACTTGACTTTGTTCAAAATCTGTGGTATGATGAGCAAATTCGATTTGTTATGCTCAAAAAATGGCAAATTTTGAGCAATCCTTTTGGGTGATGCTCAATTTTTTAATAATTTTGAGCAATACATGGAAATAACCACTATGAAAATTGTACCTTCTGATTTCGTGTTAGCTCCTCTTCCTCCGAAAGCAGATCTGGAAAGCCGTCTGGTTTTGAAACGTCACTCTGAGTTTGCAGGAAGCGAAGGATAGTTCTGAAATAGAAAACATTATCACGACCCACGATGAGCTGTATCATTCAGAAAGAAACGGAAACGATTCTAACGAGTAACCGTTGACAGTTTCCCTCTTGTAACTTTATGTAATTAGGGGGGCTGGCAAGTCCATACCGGCAAGCGGATTCAAGACGCGTGACTCTGATCAAAAGAGGAACCACTAAAATCAGGGGCTCAACCCGATTCATCATTTTATCACACGAACCTGAAACAGGAGAAACCAACATGAACGTACTGATTTTGCAAGGCTCGCCCAGAGCGACGGGAAACACCGCATGGATGGCCGAAGAATACCGCAAAGCCGCGGAAGAGGCGGGGCACCAGGTGACGGTGGTCGATGTGTCGCGCAAGAAGATCGCCGGCTGCCTCGCCTGTGAATACTGCCACACCAAAGGCGGCGGCGTGTGCGTCCAGAAAGACGACATGCAGGAACTCTACCCGCTGCTGGCGGAGGCGGAGGCCCTTGTTCTTGCCGCTCCCATTTACTATTTCACGATGTCCGCGCAGATCCAGGCGGCCATTCAGCGCTTCTACGCCATCTGGAAGCCGGCCAAAGTGCGAAAGACGGCCCTTCTTCTCTCGTCCAACTCCCCGGCGGTCTATGACGGCGCGATCGGAGAATACCGTGGGATCACCACCTTTTGCGGCTTCGAAGATACCGGCATCGTCACCGCCAAAGCCAGCGAGCAGAAAACCGACGAGACCCGTCAAAAGATCGCCGAACTCGTGGCAAAACTCGGCTGAACCCATGATGAAAAGGAAAAACGATCAAACAGGAGGAAACACCATGAAAAAAGTACTGATCATCTCATCCTCGCCGCGGAAGGGCGGGAACTCGGACATTCTCTGCGACGCATTCGCGGAAGGGGCGAAAGCGGCTGGGAACGACGTCGAAAAAGTGCGGATCGCCGAACTCAAGATCGGTTACTGCACGGGCTGTTACGCCTGCCAGAAGACGGGCAAGTGCGCCCTCAAAGACGACGCGCGGGGCGTCATTGACAAAATGATGGCCGCCGACGTGATCGTTCTCGCCTCGCCGGTCTATTTCTACACGATCTGCGCCCAGCTCAAGGCCCTCATTGACCGTACGGTGGTCATTTATCCGAATCTCACGAACAAGCGGTTCTACTACCTCCTCACGATGGCGGACACGGACCGTTCAAAGTTCGACGGTTCGCTGGCGGCGCTTCGCGGATTCCTGGACTGTTACGACGGCAGCGAGGAGTGCGGCATGGTCTGCGCCGACGGTGTGTACGAAAAAGGCACGGTCAAAGACACGCCGTTCGTCGCCGAGGCAAAAGCCCTTGGAAAGAGTGTCTGACGACGACTGACGAAAGACTCCGGGACGCCCACATTGGCTCGGCTTTTTATACCCCCCGAGCCTTATTTGCCGGCAACTCCATCCGGGAAAATCCGGGGCCAGAGAACAGAAAACAGATATACCTTGCGACTGTCTTTATCCCCGTACTCGATGATCCCCCACACCGTTTCAACAGGCCAAACACTCCGCATATTCCGGCTTTCGTGCAGGTACGAGCGGGAAAATAACGGGCAATGGTTGGGGTGGTGTGTGAGGAACGCGGGATGAGGAAATTCGCCTTATGCGGGTTCGCGGATGGAGGTTTTCAGTTTGGCACATCTGAAATAATTTGCCAAGTGGAAAAAAGTCTTCCCAAGTCTGTTTCTGGCAAATTCGTATGATCAGGAAGACCGAATTTGGGACCAAATGGGCACGTCTTCGTGTCTCAAATCATATCGAAATTGTATTGCCAATGGAATCAGAAGGCTCATTAAACGAAAAGAAAGTTCCTGGGCAACATGAACAGTCCCGTCCGATATGGTACACGTTCGGTTGTCACAAGAAATATGAAATACTCGACGAAAACGTTCATCACTGACCATAAAATGATCAGCACACCCCCCAGTTACAAAAAAATGGAAAGCGTTACCAGCTGTTTCAACAGAGATCTTATAGTGAAATCGCCGATGCTTGGTTGACGGAAATGCAATATTTTTATGATGTTGAAAAAACGCGCTCTCACGCCAATTCTCATCGTAAAGGCCAATGTCTCGCTTTTCTCCCCCCTCACCATATCCCTGCTGTGAGACGTACCGCCATTGTATTCCTTGCGGTCCGCGGATCTCTTGCCATATCGCACGGGCAAACGGATTTCTGACATCGCTTGTTTGTGCCGCTGTGATAATGGGACGCCCCGTTCGATCAAGAATTTCTATCGTCCGCGCATCCCAATGAAAACGATATAGTCCCTTGGGAAAGATGACCGGCATTTCGTCAAACATTACTCTTTTCCTTATAGCATTTCCGCTTTAGCGCCACTTCCCTTATAGTTGGAAGGATCATACAAACAGCGCGATCTTGTTAGGGTAATTCGTTATTATCCCAATCCGGGTTAATTTCTTCAGTTCATCCGGTAACCGCGTACCGGAAGAATAATTAAAACGCGGATTGATTCCGTGTATAAGAAATTTTCCAAAACTTCAAAACCTTTCCCAAGGTACAGGCCCAATCCACTTCCACCCTTTATTTAAATACGGATTTTCACGGATCAAAAGACACAGATACGTACTTGTCGGATGAGCCTTTTTTAAAACCTTTATGGGGACGACACGCAGAAACATCGTCCCCGTATTTTGCAGCCTAGTCACCAGGTCCTCTATTCGTTCGGGTACATTTCCAGAATCGACTTTTTAAACGGTTCCCACGGCCAGTGAGAGATCCATTCGCGGTACTGGAACGTCCCTTCTTTTTCCGCCAGATCAATGACGGCTCGGGCGAGCGCGCCGGGATTTTCCGGGCCGTAGAACGGCTGGCCGGACTTTTCGATCTCCGCTTTGACCTTGGTGTAATTACGCACCCAAAGCAGGTCGTACGAAAGCAGCGCAACGTCCACGCGACGCTTGAGGACCGGGTCATCCTTGACCGCTTCCCGCACCCGGGCGACGATCTCCGCCGACTGGTTAAACGACGCGGCATCGAGCCATTTGTCCGTGTTCGCCATGAAGCAGCGCAGATAGACGTTGGACGCCCAGGCTTTGTCGTGGATGAAGTTCAGGTACTCGAGCAAAATCGGACCGGCTTTCGGGCCGTAATAGTTCACGAAGAACTCGTTCCAGAGCGCCTTTGCGTCCTGATTGGGGTTCCAGAGCAGGTGCATGATGACCCAGTATCGGGCGTAAACGAAATCGCTGACGGTCGTGTCTCGGTCGCCCTGCTCGTACAGTCCGATCGTTTTATTATCGACGAAGAACCGGATGTTCGGCGCCAGCGCCCGCATGTTGGGGTGCGGCTGGAGGTAGAACGAGAAATTGGTCACGTAGTCCCAGACGAAAAGCTGCGGCGAGATTTTCGCCCAGCCCTCGATGTCGTCCTTGAGTGTCTTGTTCGACTCGTCCGTCAGCGGCTTGAGGAACGAACATTCGATCGTGCAGAGCCGGACGATCACGTTATGCCGTGGCTTGATCGTCTTCGGCGGCTTGCGCGTGTACTGGTACGCCAGCGTATCGACCCAGACGTTCGGGAATTCCTTCTCAATGTCCTCCGCGACTTTGTTGACGAAGTGGATCAGCGACGCCGAGTGCGACCCCTCCGCCTCATCCAGCGCGCGGCATTTCTCGCACTCGCAGTACCCCTTCCAGTCGTTCTGACTGATGGAGATGATCGTCGCGTTGGGGTTCTTCCGCAGAGCTTCCAGAGCGTTTTTGGTCAGCTCCGCCCGCATTTCGTCGTTGGCCAGGCAGAGCTGCGTGCCAGAGCGATGGACCTGCTCCGGCTTGAGCGATGCCATGAGTTCCTTCGCCCCCGCCGACGGCCACGCCCAGTCCGGATGCCCGAACTTCCGCACGCCGTTGATCTCCGGGAACCAGTCCGGGTGGTCTTTGAAGTACTTCTCGCCCGGGATCAGATGGTTGAATGAATGCACGAAGAACTGGTACGTATGACGCCCGCCCAGCTCCGGCCCCAGAGCAGAACGCGAGCCGTTATTCTTGCAACGGGCGGCAAAGACCGGGTCCCGGAAGCCGACTTTGTACGAGGATTCGCGGTAGATCAGCTTCGGCGCGTAGCGGACGTCCAGCGGCGCAATGGCCAGGTTAGGCGTCTTGGGAACGGTCGATTCCGTATCCGTCCACCAGCGAACGCCGAGTTTATCCTCCAGAAACGTATAGACCGCGTAGAGCGTGCCTCGCTGGTCGTGCCCGGCAAGAATGATCGAGCCGTCGTCCAGTGACTTCATGAAGATCTCGTCCAGCCGGAACGTGGCGAAATCGACCGTCTTCTGCGCCCGGTTCGTCCGGCCGACGTAAATCGCCCTGGCGCCGGCTGGAAGGTCTTTTTCCGAAATCGTCCGGAACGCGGCCCCGGTGATTTCCGTCAGGTAGTTTTGCAGCTCCGCCGCCGCGGTCTTTTCCACCGGCATTGGTTCGTCCGGCAAGACGATCGTGTACTCGGTTTCACTGTTGGTCGTCAGGGTGACGCTCTGGGCGTTGACCGCCGTTGCGGCAACAAGCAGAAGCGCCGATAAAATGAATGTAAATCTGGTCATGGCAGTAAGTGGGAGGCAGGAAAAAGGTGGAAGGAAACGGCGCTTTGAAATGATTTGCTCATTTTCGTTTCCGAAAATACATCAGCCCGAAGGCGCCGAGAATCAGCATCGCCCACGCGGAGGGTTCCGGCACGACGTTCGGGTCGAGGATGCCCGTGATGGCGTACTGACCGTCTCCGTACGGAACGTATTGCAGGTTGATAAAGTAATCCGAAACGACGTGATCATTGATGAAACTGTTCTTGATCGATTCGCTGTTGCTGCCCGAAAAGACCGCGGTAAACTGTCCGCCGGTCGGCAGGTCGCAGGCGTCCGCCAGGGTCAGGTAAATTTTGCCGTCACCCAATTCCAGGTCTCCCGAGGCGACCAGCGAGTCGTTCTGGCTGGGGGCCGAGCCGCCGATCTCCATGATGACCGACGCGCCGTCCGTAAGCGTAAACGCTCCGCCGACCTCCGCGGCACCGACCGAGTTGCCCGGCGAGAAGACCGCGTTGCTGATCGTCAGTCCGCACGTGGAGCTGCCTAGCAGGTCGAAACGCCCGCCCGTGACGGTCAGGCTGCTGGCCGTAATTGCCCCGGTCTCGCCGGTGTTCACCTTCAGCGTGCCTTCGCCGGTCTTCGTGATCGCCGCGGCTGCGATCGAGCCGATGAATTTGGTGTTTTCGGTGTTTTCAAGTGTCAAATTCTTGCCGGTCGAGTCGATTGCCGCAGCCAAGTCGGCGCTTCCGCCGGAAAGATTGTACAACGTTCCGCCCAGGGAAAGCGCCAGCGTTCCCGCCTGAACCGTCGTCGAGCCGGTGTATTCAGGCGCTTTGGCCAACGTCAGCTTTCCATTTTCAGTTCCGGTCAAAACCAGCGCGACGTTGCCGCTGATGGAACTCTGGAACCTCAAATCCTCGGATATGTTGTCGATCGTTAACGTTGACAGCGTGTCGGCATCATTAAAGATCGGACCTTTATTGCCATCGTTAGACAAACCCGCGAACGACTGGTTATGTCCGTTCATGTCCAGCGTTCCATAGATGAATGCCCGATTTGCGGTTCCCAAGGCGTTATCGGCGCCCAGCCTGACCCGGCCCTGCGAATTGCTACTGGCGTAGTTAATTTGAACCTTTCCGGTGAATGTTTCGTCGGCAGTCTGCCCCAATTCAATCCAGCCGGAACCGTTTTGGAACGTTAGTTTTCCGGAACCGGAGAGTTTCCCTGAAAATCGGTATCGGCAGTGTTGAACAATTCCAGAGGAGAGGACCCGTAATCGAGATTTCCCGCGCCGGAAAGGTTGTAAAGCTTATTGCTCGTGGAACTGTTCGAGGTCAGAGCCAGCGTTCCCGATTCAATCGTGGTCGAGCCGGTATATGCAACAGTTTTGCTTAACGTCTGCTTTCCGGTTCCTTTTATGACCAGAGCGATGTTGCCCTTAATGGAACTCTGGAACGTCAAATCCTTGCCCGTTGTGTCAAGCGTTAACGTCGAAAGTGTTGTTAAATTATTGTAAATGGACCCTTTATCGCCATCGTTATGCAGACCCTTGAAGGTTTGGCTGAATCCGTTCATATCCAACGTTCCGTAGATATTTCCCTGACCGGCATTGGCGCCAAAGGGCTGATCCGCGGCCAAACGCATCTTACCGTAGTTGCTATTGTCTGTCCAGTTCGTCTGAACGTCGCCTGTAAAGGCGTTGTCCGCGCATTTTGTTCCCATGATGACCCAGCCGGAATCGGCTAATACTTCCAGTCTGCCGGAGCCTTTAATATTGCCGGTAAAGGTCATGCTCTTGCTCCAGCCAGATTTTAAAGGCTCATCCGGTAACTGCGTACCGAAAAATAATTAAAAAACGGCCGGGTTCAGTGTATGTTTTTTATCTCACGCGGAGATGCGGAGACGCGGAGTTTTTTGTTGGGACGTTTGAACCCCATAAAGCCGTTGACCATTCTCTCAAACCCTGTCTTGAATCCTCCGCGCCTCCGCAGCTCCGCGTGAGGCCTGATTCTTCCAAACGCTGAATGATGTTTTTAAACCACAAAGGACACAAGGAGCATTTTCTTGTCACCGGTCAACGCTCGGCGCAATGAAATCTTGATCATTTTTCACTTTTCTCCTCTTTGCGTCCTTTGTGTTCTTTGCGGCAAAAAAACTTGGTGTTTTTATCTCACGCGGAGATGCGGAGACGCGGAGTTTTTAAGGTTGGGATGGTTGAGAACCAGCGCCTACTCATTCTCTAATTCTCCGCAACTCCGCAACATCGCGTGAGATCTGAAAGAAAAGCTGCCGGTCTCTCCCAGGCAAGGAATGAGGTTTTTACTGGTAGTTCCTGATGCGGACATCGATGGACGTGCCCTTGAGAAGTTCCGCCACGCGCTGGACCGGGGGTTGCACTCCCTGCCCCCGCCCGGAGAGACGACGTTTTTATCTTTGAATTCCATCATTGGTATTCCTTCAATTTACAACAGGACACCATGTTTGCGGAGGATTTCGCGCTTACGGGCGGGACAGGCGGACATTACCTCCTTCGCCGCCGCAATTTCTGCCTCCAACGCCTCCACTGCCGCGACAACCTTCTTCTGTTCCTCAAGAGAAGGAAGGTTTATAGAAAGCGCAGTAACTCTGTCGGTGGATGCGCGATGTGCACGGTCAAACCCTGCCAATTTCCCCGCCTTGTACAAAGCGAACGCAACGAATTCTGCAACGGCAAAACTTTCATCTACACGCAAAACGCCGCAATGGTCTGTCGGATAAAAAGGCTTGTCCTTTTTAATGCAATTCACCATCCAGTCTCCATCTATTCCCCAAAGTACGGAATCTACTGAGAAGTCCGTTAGCGTTTTGAGTAACTTGTTTATCCTTCCAAACGGCATGCGTACGTTTGCACTATAAACAGGAATGTCGTAATCAGGGGAAACCTCCGTACCAAGTACACGCCGCCCAATTTGAAGAGAGAATTTACTATCGTCTGAAAGTTTATATGTACATACTGCTTTTGTTTGCGCCTCATCAAATAATGCCGCAATCTTCACTTTGGCGTCTTCAATGGTTTTCTTCGCCTTGGCATAGTCTGCATCGGCCGCCGCACACTCCTCCGCTACGGCCTGCTGTACGGAAAGAGGTGGGAGAGGTATTCCATATTTTGGTATATCGTCCTTGTTACCTCGCGGCATTTTCATGCCTTTAACACCATTCATCATGAATTCAAAGAAATCATTTCGGCATAGCAATTGGGCGAGGTATTCGGGGATACAAGAGATGGGTTCGTTTGTCTCGTTCCCTTTGTCAGGAGATGTCAAGGGGGTCTCTCGGATCCTGAACACTAGCACGTCAGGCGAACATCCTCCATCACGATCAGCCAACCACAATTTCTTCAGATATGGACGAATATTTGACACAAGAATATCACCCTTGCGGAATGAGATTATACTATCGACATTCGGTGTCCCTTCGTACGGAATTACTCCGTTGCATTTCGGAAGCATGTTTTCCGTGGAAATGTAAGCGGATGGGTCAATTTTACTATAATCTGTTCGTTCAGTGACGTATGGGGCCACATCTCCAAGTCGCACAAACTGGAAATTACTCGATACCATCACCCTCTCCGCCGCGCTTGTCTTTATCTGTTTGTCGAAGGTCACGGCGTCAAAGTCGAGCATGTCGGTAAGCAATACGCGGCGGGTGAATGGTTTGAGTTCTTCAGGAATGTCCGTGAGGATACCCCTGAAGTTCTTGCGGATGAGCGAGTTGAGCTTGGGCGCATCCTCATTGTCCAGGCGCGAGTTGTCGAACAGCGGCGTATTGATGGACTTGATTCCCCGGTTGCGGGAGAGTGTGTCCTCTTCGGCCGTCGTGGAAGTCGCGCTGCCCAAATATTTGATTCCTTCGTTGCCCTTGGCGCGGCTCCATTCGTAGCCAAGAAACGCCTTGGCGGCTTTCGTCTCCGTTGGCATCTTGACGAGCAGCACGGGAACGGGGTTCGAGTCCGCAAGGAGGAAGTAATAAAGCCTGTCACGCTCCTGGGCGCGGATGAAGTCCTGTACGTCCGTCCCTTTCTTCTTTGCGTTCTTTTTCGCGAAGGTTTCACGGTACGCTTTGAAGGCGGAAGTATTCCAGAGTTCAGAGGAAGGGGGCAGAGTTCTGCCAAGAAACAATTTGTATTCTTCGAGATCAAATCCACGCTTGGCGCAGTAGCGTTCGAGCGCGTCGGCGTCGTTGAAAACCTCATCGCCGTCGTGTTTCGATTCAAACCATGCTTTGACCCGGTTACGCCAGTGGTCGGCGAAGTCCGGTGGAGCGTCCTTCTTACGGAGAAAGAGCGTGATAGTGTTTGTTCCCGTCATCTCGAACGTGCCGGAGGCAAACTCGGCAATGGCGATTATATCGAAGTTTTCCAGAATAATCTCGCGGCAGCGTGTATAAACGCCGTCGCCGTTAGAAAGAATACTCGCGGGAAGGATGATTCCCGCAATACCGCACGGCTTGAGAAGCTGCGCGGCGCGTTCCACGAAAAACGTCTCGATGGAGTTGTTCTTTGAAGTGTCGGAGACGCGCTCCGTGAGGTCATAGCGTGCGCGGTCGTTTTCGGGCAGCGTTTCGAGAAAACCTTTTACGGAATAGGGAGGATTGGCGATGAGTATGTCGAAGGATTCCTCCGGCATATCGGGGGAGTTTACAAGAGCGTCCGCATAAACGATTTTGATTTCATCCTCACCATACATGAACGCAGCAACCTTGGCGACCTTCGAAAGCCGGTATTCCTTCTCAACGCCTGTAATGGCGGAAAAGAAAGCCTTATCATTCCCCCGGTGGTAGATGTTAATGAACGGCTTGATCTGCTGGGCGTACTCGTTGAGGAAGTGCCCTGCGCCGCAGGAGTAGTCGATGACCTTCGGGGGAACTGGCATGTTCCGTATCATTTCCTGAAGCGGCAACGATGAGACGATGAAACGCACGACAGGCAGCGGAGTGAAGAATTGGCCTTCCGACTGTTTTACGCCGTTGTCGAGAAACCCCTCAAAAAGGTCCCCAAGAAACTGATTGGGTTCGTCCGTTACGAGGCGGATATCCTCAAGCATCTGGACGATCTTCAGGAGAATCGCGGCGTTCTCAAGGAAAAGGCGTTCGTTGTGGACGTCGATGAAAGAGAAATCGTTGTTGGTGTAGAACTTCAGGCGGCGGAAGTAGTCGAGAACGGCGTCTTTTGTAGCGTCAGGATCTTTCTCGAAACGTTTGAACGCCTTTCTAATGTCCGCTTCGCGGATGTATGTAACAGTTTCGCCGAGGAACTCTTTCATGCCTATAGAGTAAAGACTCTCGAGGCGGTCCTGAAGATCAAACGGGCTGTCGTAAGCAATGCCCTTCCAGTAGAACATCAGCTCGCCGCCGTTGCGGCTTTCGTCCACGACCTTGGCGAGGAAGAGATTCACCAGCTTGTCGAATGCGTTTTCGCGCCCGCTCACATTGTGCTGACGCAGAATCGTGGCGAATTCGTTGTACTTTCTTTGCATTGAGGCGTGATCGATCTCGGAGAGATCATCAAGGGAATACTTGTTCTTGCCGGGCTTGTATGCGGCAATATCGGGTTCAAAAAGTCCTACGGTGGCGGCGTCGAGGCGATAGGTGTCGCGCCATACGGCAAAAAGTCCCTTGGCATTGGAAGCCTTGGCGTATGTCTTCGGTTTATCGAGCGTCTTGAGGTATTCCTCGTTGTCCTGGACGTTTATCAGGTAGTAGTCGCATTTGACTTCCTTGTCATCAATAAGATTGGATGTGTAAAGGCAGAGAAATTGGGTGGCGCGTTCCTGATGGAAGTAGGAAAACAACTGCCCGCCGTCCTCGCAAGTGTCGCGCCAAGCGGATTCAAACTCGCGTCCCGGCGTCTTGCACTCGATGATGAGGAGGGAATGTTTGCCGGATTTGTCCGTCGTGCGTACCCAGATGTCGGCTCGCGCCGCCTTGTCGTTGTGACCAAACCTCCACGCCGGCTCCAGTTCAAGGTCCTTGGGCTTATACCCCTTTTCGAGAAGTCGGCAGACACACTCGAACACGACGAAATTCTCTGGCTTGGAGAAATTCGAGGTCGTGGCCATGGTAACGGTGATACCGGCTTCTTCATAGAGAAATTTTTTATTCGCGCAATCAACGCGTAATTCGACGCCACCAAGAAAAGAACGTCGCCATGTGTCACCAATCATGTCCTTCTCAAAATCGAGTACGGACAAGAGACTTTCCATGGGGAATTCTGCCATAATAATACTTACCTTTCTACTTGCATGATAGGTCGTGAATAAATACCGCAGGTGCGTTTTATCACATTTCTCCTACTGGTAGTTCCTGATGCGGACGTCGATGGGCGTGCCCTTGAGCAGTTCCGCCACTCGCTGGACCGGCGTTTCCGAGTAATGGTACGGGAAAAGGACCTTCGGGTTGATTATCCGCGCCGCCTTTGCGACCTGTTCCGGGGTCATCGTGTACGGCTGGTTGCAGGGCAGGAAAGCCACGTCGATGTTCTTCAGCTCCGCCATTTCGGGAATGACCTCCGTATCGCCCGCGATGTAGATGCGCAGCCCGTCGAGCGTCAGGACGTAGCCGTTGTCGCGTCCCTGGGGGTGGAACTTCGTGTGCCCCGGCGAGGTGTTGTAGGCCGGAACCGCGTCAAGTTGAATGCCTTTCGCGATCACACGGCTGTCGCCGTTCTCGAGCGCAACGCCCGAGCCGAGTTTCTTCTGAACGGCGGGATTGGCGAAAACCTGCGTCCCGGTCTTTTTGAGCGCGTTGATTGCGGCGGGGTCGCAATGGTCGAAATGCTCGTGCGTGATCAGGATGACGTCCGCCTTCGGGAACGCGGAATAGTCGGTCTCGGGCGCGTATTTCACGACGGGATCGACCTGAATTTCGAGGCCGTCGTACTCGATCCACAGGCTTGCGTGCTTGATGGCGGTAATGGTGACGGTTTTACCGCTCTTTGTCTTGAACGTGTCGGTCTGAAAGCCGGCCGCGAAACATCCTGTGGTTAAAGAAATGGTCATGGCGATCGCTGCAAAAAGGGTTAATGGTTTCATGAGTATTATTCCTCTCGTTGGGGTAATTGTGTGATCGGGATTTGTCTCACTCAAAGTTCGCAAAGTCCGCGAAGTTTTAAAGGTGGTTTACGATGCGCTGCGAAAACACAGTATCTAATCTTTTCATTTAAAACTTTGCGAACTTAGCGGACTTTGCGTGAGTTTTTATTATACTTTCGTTGGTTGGGGCTCTGTTTAAGGACCAGTGATGTATCTGTATTATAAGATTTGGCCACACGCCCGCAAGGGGGGGGCAGAAAAGTCAAGGAGAAAGAATCATCCTGTTAAAGCACAAACCCGGCTACACGGAAATATTTTTCCAAAATCCGGAATCTTTACTGAATATTTACAAACCATTTAAATTCACTTAACATTCATCCCATATACTACTTATGTAAGGTGTGAGGGATGGCTTCACCCAAAACAATCAAAAATTTCCAATAAGGAGACTGAATCATGAAAAAGATCACCATTTCCATCATTGCTTTGCTGTCCGCCGCGCTGCTCTGGACTCTGAGCGCTTTTGCCTGCAATACTTCCACCCAAGCCACGGCCGAAGAGGGCTCGAGTGCCCAGGCCGTTAGTGAGCAGCCCAATGCCGGTCAGCCCATTTCCCAACTGACCGAAGACGAAGATGACGATGACGCCGACGACATCGACGACGCGGATGACGACGACAAAGACATCGAAGACGCCGAAGATGCCGAGGACATTGAGGACGCGGAAGACGCTGAAGATGCCGAGGACGCGGAAGACGAAGACGAAGATGACGTCGCTGACGTTGAAGAAACTGAAGAAGCTGAGGACGTCGAAGAAGCGGATGAGGACGAAACCGAAGTCGCTGAAATCGAAGTCGCCGAGACCGGTTGCGAGTCGGCCCTGTACATCGCCGCCAAAAGGGGCGATCTGGCGAAAGTCCAGGAACTCATCGGTCAGGGCGCCAATGTGAACGCCACGACCGAGGACGACGAAACGGCCCTCCACGCTGCCGCTGACAAAGGCCAGGTCGAAGTCGCCCGATTCCTGATTGAAAAAGGCGCCAATGTCAACGCCCAGGACGAGGACCAGACCACGCCGATTTTCGAGGCCTGCGACGGTTCAAGCCTTGAAATGGTCCAGCTCCTGGTCGAGAACGGCGCGAACATCAACGTTACCGACGATGACGCTGAAACGCCCCTCCACGTCGCCGCGGAAGACGGAACCCTTGAAATCGTGAAGCACCTCGTCGAAAAGGGCGCCAACGTCAACGCGGTGAACGAAGACGGCCGCACCCCGGCGGAAGAAGCCGCTCACGAAGGCCGCACCGAGATCGCCGAATTCCTCCGCAGCTACAAGTAAACCATTCCATCTCGTTTAACTACCTAAGGCACTCAGCGATGGGTGCCTTTTTTTGTGTGTCATCACGAAATTCCACTGCCCGCAATACGGGAACTGGAGCCGTCTCCGGAACACTTCAGGAAATTTTGTCGTTTATTTTAAAACCTTAATTCTGGTGCAATAAAAAACCGAAACAGTGCGTTTTACTTATTAAAGATGCTAACAAGTACTTGCGATAGCCATTTCAATTTATTTCCCCACATTTTTCAAGGAGACGTTTTAATGAAAAAACTGTTTCTGATCGCGCTGGCTGTTTTGGCGATGCCTTTTGTGTGCGTTGCTGACGAAGCTGCCCCGGCTGCTCCGAAAGAACCGGCAGTTCAACACAAACGCGGTGATTTCACCATCTTCAAGTTCGACGCCAACAACGACGGCGTTGTCACGAAAGACGAACTGCCCAAAGACGCCAAATTTCTGGCAGGTCTGTTTGATCGCATCGACGCCGACAAAGACGGCAAAGTGACCAAGGCGGAAGCCGACACGTTCCGAGCCGAAATCAGAAAGAAGATCGAAGCCCGTAAAGCCGCCGCCAAAGACGTCAAGAGTTCCTGCTGCAAGAAAGCGGATGCCAAGAAGGTAAAGGATCAAAAGGCTAAGGCTCAAAAGGCTAAGGCTCAAAAGGCGAAGGCACAGAAGACCAAGGCTCAGAAGGCTAAAGCTCAGAAAGCCAAGGCCCAGAAAGCTAAAGCCCAGAAAGCTAAAGCTCAGAAAGCTAAAGCTCAGAAAGCTAAAGCTCAGAAAGCTAAAGCTCAGAAAGCCAAAGCTCAGAAAGCCAAAGCTCAGAAAGTAAAGGCTCAGAAAGTAAAGACACCGAAAGACAAAGGCAAGAAAGCCAAGGCTCAAAAGACCAAGGCGCCAAAAGCCAAGGCCAAAAAAGTAGAAGCTCAGAAAGCCAAAGCTCAGAAAGCCAAAGCTCAGAAAGCCAAAGCTCAGAAAGCCAAAGCTCAGAAAGCCAAAGCTCAAAAAGCCAAAGCTCAAAAAGCCAAAGCTCAAAAAGCCAAAGCTCAAAAAGTAAAGGCGCCGAAAGCCAAGGACAAGAAAGCCAACGATAAAAAAGAAAAGGCCAAGTAGCGTTTTCGCAGTTGTAACGCGAAACCCTGTATAGGGCTTCAGAACCGAATCCAACCCCCGCCCCTCACAAAAGAGACGGGGGTTTTCTTTGAAATATCTTTCGGCATACTCCCGATATACGATGAGAATACGATCACCCTACTAAGAGTGGTCTTCAGCCCGATTTTCCAGTAACCCCCTTGACAGCCTGATTTTTTATATTAAGATTAGGTTTATTACAACGTCCGGCCGGCACTGCTCCATTTATCTTATCCACGGAATGAAGGGATCGTTTAATGAAGTCCAATGCGGTAAATCGTAAAATGAGAAATGGTCTTTTTTTAATTGTTACCAAACTGTTCGTCGTTTGGAGTATCTCTTCGGTCGTTCAGGCAGATGTGACGGAAGTGCTGTGCCCGACTTTTCCGTCAGATGTCCAGCTCGTGCGAACCAAAGTTACAGGAATATCTTCGGCATTCCCGTGTTTTGAGTGGTCGCACAGCTTGGAAGATAATGGTGAAAACTGGCAATACTCCGGTCTTTGCTACAATGAGGACGGCGATTTTATCCGCTTCCCGGATGGCAGAAATATCTGGATTTCTGGTCCGAAATGTACCATGGAAGAAAAAGACAGGATTTTCAGGAGGGAGCAGAAAAGCCGCCTAGCCGAATTGCAGAAGAAGTTCAGGAAAAAATGGGACGCTTTGGAAATGCTGGTTTCTGAAGATGAGGAGAATGTCGCTTTCATAGCTGCGAGAGGGGAAAAACGTTACTTCTACGAAACGAAAGATGGGAAACTAACTCTGTTACAGAAGGTTAAAAAAGATACAGCCGCGTACCTGGACTATAAACCGATTCACAAACTTCTGGTGTTTACGAGTTATTCCGATAATGGGATGAACCTGATCCTCTGGTCACGAAACGGTATGAAAAAAGAGTATCACGGGGATTATTTACAGCTGGTGACCTGTAAAAGCGGATACGGTGTGGAGGTCCTTGACCCGGAAGGGAACCACTATTTTGAGTGGGCGAGCGGCTTGAGAATTTCTGTCCCTGAAAAAAGAACGGCCTTTGCGATCTTTTCCGAACAAAAACCGCTTCTGCTGCAATATCGCGATGGACACACCAATGCGTTTTACCTTGGTGAAAAACTGCTTGCTAAAGGCAGTATTCTCATCAATCTTGCCGATCTTCGCAAATCGCCTTACGATTATTTGATCTATGCGTTTGACGGCAGAAATGCCACGATCACAAGTTCTAATGGAGACGTATTTAGTTACGAGAACGCGTACTGGAACGGGATTTCTGAAAAATGCGAAAAATGGTCCCTCTGCGTTTTCAACCCGGAAAATCCCTGTGGTGATACATTTTTGCTTCTGAGTGACGGTCAAAAATTTGGACCGTTTGCGGACATTGGCAATGTTTTTTTCAGGCACGACGCATCATCGTGGGCTGCGGTGGTTCAAACGAAGGAGGACAGACGCTATACCGTCCTTTATAATGGGATCCCCAGCCAAAAATACGATAACATTCTCCGCCTTGAATCATATCCTGAATCGGACCATTGCCATACTTATGGGCTGCGGGACGGGAAATGGTATCGAATTGATATTCAACTGGATTGATGGGACTCCGTTTTCAAAATAAACTCAAATCAGGATGTTTTTGGAACTTCCCTCCAATACAATTTTTGAGCTTATATGGGGGGATTTTCTGAAAAGTTTTGTCTGACTGTCTTGATTGCTGTTGTCTGCAAGATGGCGATGGTTTCAGCGGAAAATTAAACCAGGACCTCCGGGATACATTTTGACGATTCCGCCCTTCAAAGTCTCTAATAATCTGGTTTTTTGAAAAATTCTCTGGTATAATAATATGCAAACGAAAAGAAGACACCAAATGACAAAAAATTTACATTCAACTGTCAACTTTTCGCTTGCACTTGCCCACTGCCCTGTTATTAATAACCAATTTTCGCCAGTCCCCCATCAAAAGCCCGCAAAATCTCGCCCTTTTATTCTGAAATTCTCGCAAAATCTTCCCCACTGCCTTTCCCTCGCGAAAACCGGACCCTTGACAACGTGTTTTCTTAATATTATAATGGGCCATATCATTCCTTCCGAAAGAAACCCCTTTCGAATGAAAGTGCAGCGAGCCATGACAGCCGACGAACTTTATCCGGCAAGGATAATACGAACGTGCGTTTTGATTTATCCGCAAAGGACGCAAAGAGGGGAGAAACAGATAGTTCAACAAGTTCACAGAGTTCTTCAGAAAGGAACAAACAGTGGGTAAAAAACACGTAATCATCACTGGAAACCCACGCAAAGGTGCAACTGAGGGAATGGCCGACTCTTGCGTTCGCGCCGCCGCCTCGCAGAGAAGTTTGACAAATGAAAGAATGAAATAACATGAAAAAGAACCTTAACCTCCGAGCAGTAGTCGCGCCAACGCCGGTCGTCATTGCGGCAGCGTACGATGAAAAAGGCAAAGCGGACGCCTGCACGCTCGCATTCTATATGCCGTCCAGCCATTTCCCGCCGTGCGTGACGATCGGCATTAACGCCACTGCCAAGCGCAAGACACTCAAAAGCATACTTCGCTCCGGCGTGTTTACCATCGGATACCCAAGCATAGACCAGGCAGGAGAGGCCGACTGGCTCGGTATCACTTCAGGCTGGGAACACGACAAAATCGCAGAAGTCTGCTGGACGGTTTCAAAAGGCGAAAAGACGGGCGCCCCCGTGATAAACGAATTGAAACTGACGCTTGAATGCAAGGTCGTGAATACCGTAACGGTCGGCAGCCACGTACAGATCACAGGCGAAGTCGTAAATATTCTCGCCGATGAAGACATCGTTGACGAACGCGGCAAATACGATCTCAACAAGCTCAAACCCATCATTTACGACGAAGAAAAGCGTATTTACCTCGCCCACGGAGAAAAAGCCGCCGACGCCTTCAAAGCTGGGCTGGTATTCAGGAAAGATGATAATTGCAAGGAAACGACACCATGATCATACGAAAGTATCGTGAGGCGGATCTGGACGACATGATCGCCATCTGGAACGAAGTCGTCAAGGCGGGAGACGCTTTTCCGCAGGAGGAGCCGTTGACCCGCGAAACGGGCGAGGAGTTTTTCTCGTCCCAGACGCATACCGGCGTGGCGGTTGACGAAGCCGGCACGGTTCAGGGGCTTTACATTCTCCATCCGAACAACGTCGGGCGGTGCGGACACATCGCCAACGCCAGCTACGCGGTCCGGTCCGCTTGCCGGGGTCAGCACATCGGCGAGAAACTGGTCATCGACTGCCTTGAACAGGCCAAAGCCCACGGATTCGGCATCCTCCAGTTCAATGCGGTGGTCGAGGGGAATACCCATGCGCGCCACCTCTACGAACGCCTTGGTTTCACCCAGCTCGGCACGATCCCGTGCGGCTTCCGCATGAAAGACGGAACGTTCGCCAACATCTGCCCTTATTTCCGGGAAACCTGATTTAAACGTGATGTGGGATTTTTGTAATCCTTTTCGCTCCTTTACCGTCCTTTTCCCACTCGTAACTAAAAACAAACGCCATGAACAGACGTGAATTTGGAAATCGCTTGTTTCGCCTGACCGGTGCGGGAGTCGCTGCCGGGTCGTTTTTCTCTGCGCCGTACGTTTTCGGGGACGATTCGGACGAGTCCGCCGCCGTTTCCCGGTCGGAAATGGAATCGATCTACGAGGAAGTCAAAACGCCGTACAAGTACGGGATCATTCTCGACAAGCTCAACGGTCAACTGGTGGACTGCCCGTCGATTTTCCGCAAGGACGGCGTCTGGTACATGATCTTCATTTCCATGACCGGCGGCGTCGGTTACGAAACGTTTCTCGCCAAAAGCGACGACCTGATCCAATGGGAATTTCTCGGGCCGATCCTCACGTTTCCCCAAACGGGCTGGGACGCCTGGCAGGTGGCGGGATACGCCTCGTTGATCGACCCGGCCTGGGGTGGTTCCGCCGAGATCCAGCAGTACGACGGCCGGTACTGGCTGACGTATTTGGGCGGGAGTCGCAAAGGTTACGAGACCGATCCTCTTTCGATGGGCGTTGCGTTCACAGACGACCCGACGGCCGCCAAAGAGTGGACGCGGTACGAGCGGAATCCGATTTTTTCCCCGCAGGACGAAGACGCCCGGTGGTTTGAAAAAACAACGCTGTATAAAAGCACGGTGATTTGGGACAAGGCGCAGACCCTCGGCGCGCCGTTTGTGATGTACTACAACGCCAAACACGCCGGGACGGAACGGATCGGCATGGCGATTTCAAAAGACATGCGGAACTGGACGCGATACGGCGCCGACCCGGTCATTGACAATCAGCGCGGCATCTCCGGCGACCCGCAGATCGTGAAAATCGGCGATTACTGGGTCATGTTCTACTTCGGCGCGTTCTGGAAGCCGAAAGCGTTCGACACGTTTGCCGTTTCCAAAGACCTGGTTCACTGGACGAAATGGATGGGCGCGGACTTGATCTCGCCCTCCGAACCGTGGGACGCGACCTATGCCCACAAGCCGTGGTGTGTCAAAGTGGACGGCGTCGTTTACCATTTCTACTGCGCCGTTGGCGACCGCGGAAGAGCCATCGCTCTGGCAACGTCGAAGAAGCTGTAAAGACGATGGCCCCAAAACAACAACGGCGGCGCATTTTATTGCGTCGCCGCGTTTTCATTCTGCTATCGTCTATAAATTTCAGTACAGATACTGCCAACCGTTCATTTAAAAGGGAATGCCGATCCCGACGGGCCCAACACCGACGTGAAGACCAACGCCAACGCCATGACGACCAATGCCAATGCCTACACCTACATGGGGCCGAATCCGTCGGGCACGGCGCGGGGCGGGCTGATATGCCCGTTGAGCACGGCGCGGGGCGGGTTGATAATTAGCTGCCGCGGGGGCCGGTTCAGGGCTGCCGTTTTCGGGAGTAGCGCCTTGGGCCATTGCCGAGCTGCTAAAAGCGATGCACAAGCAAACGATAATCATTGCTGCAAAAAACTTCTTCATTAAATCTGCCTCCTGTATTGGTAGGGCTGAGTAAAACCAAACAACTAACATTTTCCTGAATGATCGCTTGGATTCAAACCTGACCAATTGTTCATTCTATTATCAGTACGCACGGTTTGAAGAATAGTTCGCTCAAATTAACAATTATTTTTCAATAAGCATAAAAATTCCAAAAAAACCGGGACGGTGGGAGACGCGAGGGGTTGACACCTCACGTCTCATCGCTTTCATTGCGGATGGTTACAAAGTCCACGGGGCGCGCATCGGGCGGGAGATCATGGCCGTCTGCTCCGGTGTCGGGTTGACCAGTTCACGTTTTGCCGGGTCCCAAACCACTTTGCTCTTCGTTCGGACGGCAATGTCGCACAGGTGCGAGATCGTGTCGCTTCGAACCGCGTCTTTGAGGCACGAAACCGGCGTTCGGTCGAACCGGACGGCATCGACGAAGTTCTGCGCGTGGTGCGTGCTGACGGTTAAAACCGGATCACTCAGATCGGGATCGGCAATCAGCTCGGGCGAGCTCGCCTTCAGGCCGGCGCGGTAAACGTCGATCCAGTCGCCATTCTCGCCGATGAACTTGGTGGAGTCCCGATTCGTCGCGACGAATTTGACCTTCACATCGCCGAGCATGATGTTCATATCCCAGTCGTAAACGGTATTGTAGAGCGGTTCGCCGATTTTGCCGGTCCCTTCAACGGTCACCAGCCCGGAAAGGTCGGCATCGCAGCCCCAGACCATGATGTCGAGCGGGTGGGCGCCCCAGCCGCCGAGGTAACCGATCGACTGGTCGTAGATCCAGTACGTCCCCTGTGGGCGGCAGCGGTCCGCGCAGTACGGCACTTTCGGGGCCGGGCCGAGCCAGCGCTCGTAGCCGTCTTCGCCCAGATTTTCCGGGATCGGGCACGGCGTCGGATTCCCGCCGGTCCCGCCGTTGGGGGAGTAAACTTCGATCTCGCGGACCTTGCCGATCCGCCCCTGACGGACCATTTCGCAGCCGACGTGGCAGTGGGAGAGCGAGCGTTGCTGGGTCCCGTACTGAAAGTGGACTTTATTCTCCGCGAAGACTTTTTCGCACATCAGGACCTGCTCGAGCGTCAGCCCCAGCGGCTTTTCGACGTAGCAGGACTTCTTCGCACGGGCGGCGTAAAGCGCGATCGGGACGTGCCAGTGGTCCGGCGTGCAGACCGTAACGGCGTCGATGGACGGGTCCTCCAGGATCTCGCGGAAATCCAGAAACCCTTTCCCGCCGCAAGCCCTGGAAATGCTTTCCCGGCGGCTTTTGTAGCAGTCCGCCACCGCAACGACCTGGGCGTTGGAGCAGCTCATCATCATGCGAAAGACCTGGGCGCCGCGTCCGCCCACGCCGATGCAGCCGATGTTGACGCGCTCGGAAGCCGCGGCCTTTTCATCGTCGCCAAGGCAGGAGGAAGGGATCAAAAACGGGGAGCTGACGCCGGCGGCGGTCAGGAACTGAAGAAAATTTCTGCGTTTCATGGTGGTTGATGGGGGTTAGGGGTTAAAGGTTAAAAATGCGCGATCCCCGCGTTGGGGCAGGCGGTCTTCCGGTTCGGCGTCAGATCCGTGGAGATCTTGCCCGTGACGAGCAGAAGCAGGTCTCCCGAAACGTTCTGAATGAACGGGTCGTCCCACTGCTGCGGGCCGTGCCCGAACGCGGAATAGGCGGAAACGCCCTTTTCCTCTTTTCGAGCCCAAACGACCGGGAACGGCGGGCGGTCGTAGCAGTCGCCCTTCATCCCCTGCGTGTTGAGCGTCAAATAAACGTGCAGGTCACGGTTGAAGTTTTTCATGCAGTACCACTCCTCGAAGCACCGGTACGACTTCCCCGGCACGGCCTTCAGGCTCGGCAGTTCCACCGGGTCGGCGAAAAGGACCTCCGCCTCCTGCTGCGGGCCGTGGATGATGAACTGCCCGCCGACCAGCCGGGTGAAAGGCGTCCGAACGCTTTCCGGGTCATTCCTGTACGTTTCTTCTGTCGGTTTGCTGACGTACTGTGTCCCGTTGCAGCGCCACGAGTCGGTCGTCGGGTGCAGCGACAAAAGCCCCACACCGGCGCGGACGGCCTCGACCAGTTTTTCCTGTGTCCCGGCCGGCACGGGATTGCCCGGGCATTGGGGATTGCGGACGTACAGGTCGCCGCTCGTGTACAGAATGATTGCGCTGAACTGTGTCAGGTCCTCGCCAAAGACGTTTCCGTCCTTGGTGCAAAGGACGTCGAGGCCGTTTTTCTCGCCGAACTCCCGAAAAAACGTCCCGCATTTGCCGGTCTTGCCGTCGTAGTCCCGGGTCGGGTCGTGGATGTAGCCCGAACTGTAATCGTAGTACAGGACTTTCTTTCTGCCCTCCTGCGCCAGCAGCGGAGCGCCAAACGCCAACGCGCCGGAAAGGGCCGCTAATTTCAAAAATCGTCGTCGTTTCATATTTCTTAAATCCCGGATGCGGTCTTGAGCCGTATTTCTTCACTCCGAATTCCTCAGGCCTGATCCCGACAGTTTAAGCCTCAGATTTGTCAGGGAGTTTGCCGCCGCTTTGTACGTGAAAGCCGTGCCGGACGCCCGGAACTCGGACGTTTTCGGGACGACCTTTTCCGGCTCGTCAAGGGAGTTGCGGTCCGTGGCTTTTTCGGAGGTCAAAACCTCTTCTTCGACCGTGAATTCCGTCTTGCCGGTCCAGTTTTTCAGCTCGATCCGGACGTCGGCCTGGGCGGCGCTCCGGTTGACGATGCGCACGAGCAGATCTCCGGTTTGCGTGTCGCGATGGGCGACGGCGAACAGATCCCGCGCCGGGGTTCCGTCTTTTGGCCGAAGAACCGAAACTTCCGTGGGAATCACGCGGTCCCCCTTCTGGGTCGCGAACATTTTCTGGACGTAGTAGATCGGCTGGCAGAACGTCCGGCGATTATCGAACCCGATCATCTGGACGGACCACGACGGGTCGTTCACGTTATGGAATCGCGGCGCGTACGAGGCCATGGTGATCAGGTCGGCGCGGCGCTCCATCCCGAGCATCATGGCGGCTTCGCCCAGCGCGTCGTTCAGGTTCCCGTTATGGACTTTCTGCGAAACGCCGAACTCGCCGATGTACACCTTGCGCTTTCCGCGCGTTTCGGAATCGTACCGGTCGGGAATGACCGCCAGTTTGCCGGGCGTGGCGTAGAAGTGGTCGTCCCGAATGTCCACGTCGGCGTCCGGGATCTCGATGCACGAAATGTAGATCAGATCCGGGTATTTCGCCTTGAGCGCCGCGTGGAACGCCTTGTAACGGGGGATGTACGCCTTGCTCCAGTTTTCGTTTCCGATCTCGACGTACCGCAGATTGAACGGCTCGGGATGCCCCGCCGCGGCGCGCATTGCACCGTACCGGCTCGTGACCGGGCCCAGGGCGTATTCGATCGCGTTGAGAGCGTCGTCGATGAACGGCTGAAGGTCCTCGACGGGCGCCATGCCGCCGTCGCGGAACTCGCACACCATGCCGCAGCTGACGACGAGCATCGCCTCGGCGCCAACGTCCTCGCAGAACTGCAAATACTCGTGCAGGCCCATCCCCTGGTTGGAGCGGTACCCCCAGAGGCTCCAGCGGGAGGGGCGGGTCTCGGTCGGGCCCAGAGTCGTCGTCGGCTGGTAACGGTTGGCGATCGTGCACCCTTCCACGACGCACCCGCCCGGGAACCGGACGAAACCGGGGTTAAGATCGCGGAACCGTTCGACCAGGTCCCTCCTCAAGCCGTTAGGGCGGTCGTTGAACGTCGGCGGGAAGAGCGAGACTTCATCGAGGTAAACCTTCCCCGGCTTCGTGAAAACCAGTTCGAGCCGCGCGTCGGCCGTCTCCCGACCGGTGAAAACGGCTTCGTACTTCGTCCACCCGGCCGAGGCGATCTCGAGGGTCGTTTCGCCCAGAACGGCATTTTCCGGCCCGACGAGCCGTACCCCAACGGGCGTTTTTTCCGGTACGCGGGCGAAAACCGAGAATTTGTACTTCTCGCCCTTGTTGATCGGGATGCCCCAGAACCCGTCGTTGGAGAGGACCGCCTCGCCGTTGGGGAACGCCGTCCCGACGGTCACGCAGGCGTACGACGGATTGTTGGGATGGATCGGGTTTTCCGTTTCGAGCGTCAGGTACGCCTCCACGTCGCGGGCGGAAAACTCCCAGTTGGGAAATTTGTTTTCGGAGCGGAACTCCACGCCCCACCCCTTGTTCGGGCCGACGGCCTTGCCGCCGCGAATGACGGTTCCTTCCGGGAGACGGTAGTCCTCGAAACTGCGGTTTTCGATCTGCTCGGCATACAGCCCGCCATCGCCGGAGTAGTTGATCTCCTCAAAGAAGAGCCCGAACATGCCGGGATTAAGCGGAAGGCCCTCCGCGCCGGTATCGATGGTGACGCTGGCCGTCTGACCCAACGCCGCCCCAACGGAAAAGGCCCAGAGCAGCATGCAGCAAATGACCGTTTTTTTCATGGATCGCCTCTTGAAAATCTGTGTATTATCGAGAAACCAACGACGCCGACGCCGTTACATATTTCCATTATAACAAAAAATTCTTTTTTTTCAAGAGGCTCTTTCGCAAGACGTAAGGAATGAGGAGCGTCCGTTTTGCACTCCTCATTCCCGATCCAAAATTTACTTCCGTTTCGTCCAGCACATCAGCCCGAACGCGCCGAACAGGAGCAGCGCCCATGTGGATGGTTCCGGTACGGTACTGGCATTGATCGTCGCGTAAACCGTATCGCCCGCTCCGTTAAAGGATAAGATCCAGTAACTCGCGTCCGAAGCCGGCAGCAAAGAGTTCCAGAAATCAATGTTGAGATCGTCCCCAAAAGCGCCCGACGTGTTCTGGATGATCGGGTAACTGCTGCCGGGTAGAATGTCCCCCATATCCAGGTCAAGTACGGCATCCGAAGCGACGTTAAAGGAGCTGGCTTTCAGAAGGTCCATCCCGGTCGCGCCCTGCTCCATCAGAAGCATGGCGCCCGAATCGAGTTTGAACTCGCCGTCAACCGTTGCCACTCCAACGGAATTCCCCGGCGAAAAGACCGCGCTCGGGCTGACCGTGAACCACCCGTCATCGTCCCGAGGAAGTCGAGCCGCCCCGCCGAAGCGGTCAGCCTGGAAGCCTCAAACCCCTGGGCGGCATTGATCTTCAGCCTTTCCTCGCCGGTTTTGACCACCGTTCCACTGCCGGAAACCTTGTTGGTGAACGTCTGTTCGGAATCGTAAGCGAATTCCAGCGTCCCGGCATTAACGACGGCGCTCGTTCCCAGCGTGCCGTTGCCAGAAAGTCGGAGAACGCCCTCGCGGATGTTTGCCGTTCCGTCAAACGTGTTGGCGGCCGTCAATTCCAGCGTTCCCGCTCCGTCTTTGTAGAACGTCCTGTTGCTTTCGTTGTGGGGATTGGTAATGATCGCAGAAATGATCAAGTCGGACTTCGTATCCAGCACCGTCGCGGAATCGCTTGTAACGTCTTCAATGTATAAGCTCGTTCCGTGGCCGAAACTGTATGTTGCTTTTTCTTTGGTCAGGTCCGAAGAGAAAATAACCGGGTCCGCCGCCGCGTCTGTACGAAGAACGGAAACTTTGGAGGACAGCTTGTAGCCCAGCCAGGTCGCGTTGCCGTCCGAGGCGTACATTTGAGCGCCGTTCTTGAAAATCGTGTTTGCCAGGTTGTTGTAAACCTCTCCGGAGTTGGACAGTTTTCCGCCGTCAACGATGATCTGGACCAGCGAGTTTGTGCTGGCGTTGGCGATAACGTCCTGCCTGGCGAGAACGAGTTCTGCGCCCTTGTTGACGGTGACCGTTCTTCCGGATTGCAGCTTGCCCAAAGCAGAGGTCTTGTTGGTGTTATTCCAGCTTCCGGCAGCGACCACTTTACCGCCATTGATGACGAGGTTGCCGGTATAGCTGCTTCCGCCGTTGGTGAACGTTTGAGTCCCCTCTCCGTTTGCATTGATGATCAGTTCAACGTTGCTTTCGATCGTACCGGCATACGTCAGATTTTGAGACGTAATATTAAGCGTCAGCGTAGATTGGGTATCTGTTGTATTGTAAACCCTGCCCAATTTATTGTTGGAGCCATCGTCCACAATACCTTTGAATATCTGACTGAACCCGTTCATGTCGAGGTAGCCGTAGTTGTACAGAATACCGACATTAGCGCCGAGGGGCTGTTCCGCCGCCAGACGCGTTTGACCTCGGGACGACGTACTTGCCCAACCGGTTTGGAAGGGGCCGGTAAACGCATCGCCTTCAGAGTGGGTTTTAAGAATCAGCCAGCCTGAATCGGAAACCAGCTTCAGTTTGCCGGAACCGGTTACGTTGCCGGTTAGAGTGATGCTTTTGCTCCAACCGGATTTAAACCCGGTTTCGGACATAACATTCAAATCGTTTGGTATTGTGATGTTATTGTTGTTATTCTGGATCGTTCCGCCGTTGAGCTTAATGACCTGAGCGCCGATGAACTGTGTGCAGTCTGACGAGTTAACCCCGTCTTTGCCGACGCGCATGTTACCTTTCACATGCAAAGACCCTTTGTATTGGCTTCCGTCGCCGCTGAATCGAAGCCAGCCGGAATCACTGCCAACGGTCAGCGAGGCGCTCCCTTTCAACGCTCCCGTAAGGGTCAGCATCTTGCTCCAGCCCGCCTGTATGGTCGAGCCGTCTTTGGTAATGGTTACGTCAGAGACCAGAACGCCGTTGTTATTGTTGTTCAATATCGACCCGCCGTTGAAATTGATACCGGTTGCGGTGTTGAAGTTCGTTCCAACGCGAATGTATCCGCCGTCCAGCTTAATGGAGCCGCTGCCCGTCCAGGTGCCGTCGCAGGCGACAAATCCGGAGCCGGGAGATTCAAACACCAGGTTACCGTCAACACGAACAGCCCCGCCGGATGCGATGAGTGAAGAGCCGCGCTTGACTTTAATGGTGTTCCCCTCTGTCCCCAAAGCCAGCGTTCCGCCAGTCGCCTTCATGGCCGAAACCGGGAGCGTGTCGCAGGAAAACAAAAGTGTTCCAGCCGAAACTGTTGTCGCGCCAGTGTAGGTATTCGTGCGCGGAAGCGTCAGCGTTCCTTCGCCGGTTTTGTAAAATGGACCGGTGCCAGACATCGTATAATCATACGTTTTCGTCCCAGAAACATGGAATTCAACGCCGTCCGCCCCAATGGCAATATTAGCTTCCGGAATCGTATCGTCTGTATAAACGACCGGGTCCGCAAAAGAGGCGCTGGCCCAAAAAGCCCCTAACAAAAGCAAAGCGACCCGATCGCGTGACAAAATGCGAGGGAAGGGGAGGATCAGACTGTTTCCTTTGGGTGATTTCATTTTGTGCCTTCTCAATCAGAAACGGGAAAAAGGGTTACTCACCGGGGCAGTCCGGACTGGTCCCGATGATGTTAGTACCTAACTCAATGAGATTATTATATACCAGATTCCAGAAATTGATAGGCTTGAGAGGGAAAAAAAAGTTAAAAAAAGAGACAAATTTTAAAAAATGCGGGGACGGCGTCTGGAACGTCGTCCCCGTAATTTAAGCTCGTCTCACTCTAAAGTCGTTACCCCGTGCTTCTTCAGCCAGTACAGGGCGTGCGACGTCTGGCGGTACTTTTGCGTGAAGTCTTTGCCGGACGCTTTGCCCGTTCCCGAGATGGCCTTGACCGGCTCCGCTAACGTTCTGACCAGGAAATCCCGGTAGCGGGGATCACCGCTGATTTCCGACGCGAAGGCCAGCCCTTCCGCGACGAGGATCGAGTACCGGCCGGAATCCGCGTATTTCGGGCATCCGGTTTTGTAACGGAACCCCTGTTTCTCCTCGTTCCAGGCATAGTCCAGCAGCCAGTCGGCGCAGCGAACGATGACGGTCTTGATCTGTTCCTTGCGTGCCGGGTCAGGCTCCGTCTCGTAGTACCGCGCCAGGCCGTGAAGCAGAACGCCGACGGCAAACGCTTTCCCGCCGCGGTGCTCTTTTTTGTCCGGGCAGTCACATTCCGTCTGGTCCTGACGCAGGTCGAAGCAGCCGGTCTCCGGGTTCTGCTTGCTCTGGATCTTCTCGAAATAGATCCGTGCCGCGTTGAGATAATACGGATTGCGGGTAAACCGATACGCGTAGATGGCGTTGGTCAGCGGCCAGCCCGCCGCGCGTTCGATGCCGAAATCAAAATTCGGCGTGTACCATTTCGCCTGAGTGAAGCAGACGGTATTCGCTTTGGAAAGTATTTCCACGTCTCCCGTCAACGCGCCGATGTAGAAATTCCCCGGCTGAAAATCGTGCCCGCCGCCGTTGTCAGTTTCCGCTCTGAACCAGTGCGGGACCTGACTCGCCTGCCCGGTCAAGCCTTCCAGACGCGGATCGTCCGGCTCGAAAAATCCGCCGACGTGCCCGAAGGTGTGCAAATACATGCGTTCTTTGGCGTTCGGATTGACCGGGTATTTCTGGAAATCGACCGTCATGTAATGCTGAGCCATTTCGATCCCGCGCTTGAGGATCGCCACGTCGCCGGTTCGGGCGAAGTGCATGGCGCAGGTGTAGGAGAGGTCGTACTCGTTGTTGCCCCAGTTGTTGACCCGTTCGCCAAACCAGTCCCCAAAGCTCATCCAGCCGTACTCGCCACGCTCCCGACGCCCTTTTTCGAGGTTCTCGAACGACTTCCGGAACGCCTGTTCGTAGCCGTCAAACTCGCCCTCTGCGGCCGGGCTGACCGGCGGGAAAACGCCCACCGAGCAATAGTATTCCGGCGCACACGCGGCAAAAATCGGGTTTTGGAGATGCTCCCGGAGATGCTCGTCCTGCTCCATCCGCTCTTTCGACGCCACCCAGAATTCGGCGGTGATCTCCATCCCGCGCTTGAACCGGTAGCAGCCGTCTTTGAGCCAGAAGTAGTTTTGGATCAGATTGTCACGCTCGTTTTTCTTCGGATCGTCGCCGTAGCCGTCGGGCAGCTGCGGCAGGACCTCATAAACCAGAGCGGCGCCGTCTTCAGACGTCTCTCTGACCGAAAAACCTTTCGGCCAGGTTTGCCAGAAGTTTTTAAACAAGAACTCGCCGCAGGGCAGTTCCAGGTAGCCGTCAAACCGGTCGGTTTCCTGCTTTTGGCCGTTGATCTCGACCGAGGCGTGGTTGAGTTCGTCCTGCAGGATCTGGCATGAGTATTTGCCACCGAATAAGCTGCCGAATAAGCCACCGAATAAAACTTTCACATCGGAAACGGACGCGGAACGAATCAGCGTAAACGGTTCATCCAGCTGATTGTTCCCGATCGTCCAGCGGGCGCGGGCCAGACCAACGTCCGGATAGTCGGTGATTTCCAGACGCCAGACCATGCCCGGCTGTAACGGTTCCGGACGCAGTTTCTGTATCTTGTCTTCGTCCTCATCGCTTTCTTTTGCATACAAGGCTTTGTGCTCTGCCTCTTTCATGTTGTCGGCTTCGATGTAGTTTCCCTCAAGGCGGGACATAACGCGAACGTCTTCGCGGTTCGTTATCTTGATGTATCCCTCTTGAACCGCATACAGTTTTCGACCATCCGCCAAAACGATTTCCGATTCAAACGGACTGCTAGAAAGCTGAAAGAAATTCCCGGGTTCCCAAGGTTCAGCCGAATCCCGTTCCGGCAGGATCTCCAGCGTGTATTTCACCGGCTTTTGTGCGTCCGTATCGGCCCGAAAATCGACGACGAGCCACTGAACCGAACCGTCCTGCCAATAAGTAACCGGGGTAAACTGGGCTTTGAGCTCTTCGCCCTCGGGGTTTTTCAGGCGGATATTCCAAACGGATTCATCGCCGTTCAGCACACACCGAGCCAGCGGCACGCCGGACGTTACAGGCCAGTTTTGACGGGCAAACCCGGTCGGCTCGGAGACGTACAGATCGATCGACGTTTTGACCGTTTTATTCGCTTCGGAAGCCTCCCACGCCGGGAGCGGGACGGTCTTCGAAATCTTCTGGCCGGAACGGTTGACCGGGAGCGTTACGACCGCTTTTTCGTAGTTGTCCCACGGGCAGAGGACCGCGTGATTTCGCAGTCCGGAATCCGCTTCCACGATCGTTTTTGGCTTTGCGTTTTCATCTCCTTCCCTCGGAATAAACGTCACTTCAGCCGGAGGCGTCGGAGCGTTGGTCGTCCAGGAGATCTGCACGTAATCGTTGGGCGTTTCACTCCCGAAATCCGGATTGAACGGCGAATCGCTGTCGATGTAATGGCTCTGCGGGTCTTCGAACGTTACTTCTTCCGTGGTCGGGACGAAGCGGATGTAGTCGCAGTACGCCCAGCCTTTGTTTTCGGACGCGTACCGGTCATCCAGCCAGAGTTCAAAAACGCCGTCGGAGATCTCGTAGATCCCGAAATCGTTCTCGCCGCGGAAGTTGGACTTTTCCCACGTTTTCCCGCCGTCAAACGACAGCGCCAGCGGGCGGTTCGTTCCGTTCATGAAAACCCGATACCGACCCGCGGGGATGCCGGTGATTTTCGTATGCAGAACCGGCGCGCCGTCTTCCGGCTTTTCCCGGTCCACGTCCGTCGGCAGGGTCGGCGTCGTGACCGACGCGCCGTTGGAGCGTTTGTGGATCACGTCGGCTTCTTTCGTCCAAATCTGCCAGTTAGACTCGCCCGTCTGATTGAGCCGTATGGCATCTTTCGGCTCCGACCAGTCTTCGAATTCATAGACCAGCCCTTCCAGCTGCTCACGTTTCGTCTGCGCCAGCGCCACCGCCGCGTTCCAACAGACAGCAAATAACAGGATCCAGAATAAAGTTCTTTTCATGGTAGTTCAGGGGGGGTAAAGGTAACAGGTGCCCGATTTATTCAAAACGCGCTACTCGAACTGATAGACGCGGACGTAATCGATCTCAAACGTTTGCGGGAAAATCCGCATCGACGCGCATCTCCGCCCGAGCCGGGAGAGATGAAAGAATTGCGAGGAGCAAAAATAGAAAGGTCCTTTTCATTCTCACGATTCCAGGAAGGTTTTGCCAGCAAAGCAGCCCAACGGGCCGACACGATAAAATTATTATACCGGATCTTCCAGAATTTGGTAGGCCCGAGAGGAAAAAGGTTGGAAAAAAGTCATAATTTTTGGAAAAGAGAAAAAGCCGACGCGGGGGGAGCGGCGGGGGAGTTGCCAAGCCAGGCGGTTACGTCCTGGAGCGGGTACTTTTCCGACTGTTCCTCTCTCAAAAGTTGAATTCTTTCTTCCTGTTCCGCGTTGAGCCCCGCCAGAGCCGCACGACGTTCTCGAAGTTTTTCCATATCTTCAAAAGAAAGGGAGTCTCTGACTTCGGCTTCATCAATGAGCTGCTTTAAAATCGCTTCACGTTCAGAAAATTCGGTCTTGATATTGTCGATTTTGACAGCAAGGGCGTTTTGGGAGGCTTCAGCCTCTTTGTCGTACATCTCTTGCAATTTGGCTTCATTTTCTTTGTATTCAGCCGAAAAATCAACGACTACTTTCCTCTTTTCCTGATTTTCCTGAAGGCTCTGGCTGGTTTCGTCAATTTTTTTCTGGATCTCTTCGGCATTGTCCATATAGCCCAAAGTAACATAAGTACCAATCCAACGCCCCCACCCGACTTTTCCATTCTTGTCAAGTTTGGAATGGAGGTCGTCAAGATGCTCTTCCTGCGCCTCGATCGCTGCATTCAGGTCATTCAATTCTTTGACCCGCATGGCTTCCTTCAGTTTGGCAATCGCTTGCTCTGAAGCGTCAATTTTACCTGTATTTGCGTCAAATTTGACTCCTAAACTTTCAAGACTGATTCCAAGTTCTTCTGTCGTCCGTTGGAGTTCCTTCCAAGCACTGAGATTAACCGATTTTTTGTCACTTTGCCATGGATCAATATTGCTGAATTCCTGTAATGTCTCAAGACTGCTCCTCGCTGAGGTTAAATAGGATTCATTTTTTTTACGAGCTTCCTCCATTGCTTTGGCATGATCCGCCAGTTTGTCATTGAATGCTCCGAAAAAGTACATGGCAGTACCAACAGCGGCGCCAACAGCAGCGATACCTGCTACGAACCAAGTTAAAGGACATCCAAGAAATGCAGCATTCAAAACCCATTGCGCTGCGGCTAAAACCTTAATACCGATAGCACAAAGATAACTGGATGCAGCGATAGCTTTTTGAACTATAACATTTTCGCTTTGTATTTTAAATGATAATCGCAGGGCAGCAATTTTTTGTAGTTCAGAAAATTTATTCTCAATATTAAGGATGGAGATTTCTTGTAAATGTTGACGAAATTTCTCAAAAACACCAAAAGTAAACCCAATACCAGTAATACTAGTACCTGTCAAACTAATTGCTTGACTCAACTGGCCACAATCTGCAATCGAATTTTTAAATAGTCCTTTTAAAGAAGACAATATGCTTTTGGTTTGGGAACCAAAATTCTCTATACTATTGCCAAGTTTATTTAGCGATTTTTGAAACTCATCCCCTTTAATATTTAACTGAATGAAGGCTTCACCTGCTTGAATTTCTTGCGTACTCATATTGTCCTCTTGACTTTCAGATAATTTGTGTTATACTTATGGAAATTTATTTGATTTTTTCCCAAAAGGAGGTAGTTTATGGTTCAGGAAAAAAACAAATCTGATAATATTCTGGAAAATTCAAAACCTGTTCCCAAAAATCCGTGGACTGAAACAGCGTGGGGTTGTGGAGGATGTCTGTTCATGATTATATATGCAGCCATCACAATGTATTTAATCGGTCAGGTAAATCCTTTAGGATTCATACTGTTAGGACTGGCGATGTTTGCATTCGTGTCAATATGCTATATGGCAAGAGACATGTTTGAATATACCAGAAAAAACAAAATTGATTTTTCTGATGATGAAAAAAAAAGTTCGGATGAATAATCATCCAATCGCGTCTCTCCACAATTCCACGAGTTTTTCCCTGCTCTTTTCAAGGACTGCGCTCATGAACGGTCGCGGTTCCACCTTGCCAACCTTTTTGGTCGTTGGAACCGTACCGCGAAGCGCAAGCATTTTCTGATAGTTCCGTTCCGCAAGTGCCACTTCTTTCGCACTGCGTAAATGCCGCCAAACAACGAAAATCGTCTGACTCCATCCCGCTGAAAGTTTTGGGATTTTCGGATCATGCGTCCCGATTCCCCAGGGAACCGACCAATCCTCTTCCGGTGCCGTGTCGTAAGACGTAAGCAAAACGGGTCCCGTTCCGCCTTTCCCGGCTGGGAGACCCACGCCGAAGCGTGGTTTCTGCCAAACCTTCGGGATCTTGACGGTTCCGCCATGTTCAAGCGTTCGAGCCGCTTGGGAATTTTCATACTTGATCGGACCGACGAAAACCGAATCGGTTCTGCTGTCGTAGTCATATCGGATCCCACTTTTCAATGTCCCGGTAACTGACCGTGGCGGCTGGCCGGGTTTGGAGGGCGATTTTTTTGGCGAGAGGGATCTGCTTTAAATCGCTCGCCTGTTTGCGGGGCTTGGCAAAACAATTTCTGAATATTTCTGAATCTTTACAGAATAATTACAAAACCTTTAAATTCGCTTTACACTCATCCCATATACTACTTATGTAAGGCGTGAGGGATGTCCTCCCCGAAAACAATCAAAAATTTCCAATAAGGAGACTGAATCATGAAAAAGATCACCATTTCCATCATTGCTTTGCTGTCCGCCGCGCTGCTCTGGACTCTGAGCGCTTTTGCCTGCAATACTTCCACCCAAGCCACGGCCGAAGAGGGTTCGTCCGCCCAGGCCGTTAGTGAGCAGCCCAACGGAGAGCAGCCCATTTCCCAGCTGACTGAAGACGAAGATGACGATGACGCCGATGACATTGATGATGCGGATGACGACGAAGACATCGAAGATGCCGAAGATGCCGAGGAGGCAGAAGACGCTGAAGACGAGGACGACGCTGATGAGGACGAAGACGCTGAGACCGATTACGAGTCGGCCCTGTACCTCGCCGCCAAAAGGGGCGATCTGGCGAAAGTCCAGGAACTCATCGGTCAGGGCGCCAATGTGAACGCCACGTCGGAAGACGACGAAACAGCCCTCCACGCCGCCGCTGACAAAGGCCGGGTCGAAGTCGCCCGATTCCTGATCGAAAAAGGCGCCAATGTCAACGCCCAGGACGAAGATCAGACCACGCCGATCTTTGAGGCTTGTGACGGCTCCAGCCTCGAAATGGTCCAGCTCCTGGTCGAGAACGGAGCGAACATCAACGCCACCAACGATGACGCCGAAACGCCCCTCCACGTCGCCGCTGAGGACGGAACCCTTGAAATCGTGAAGTACCTCGTCGAAAAGGGCGCCAACGTCAACGCGGTGAACGAAGACGGCCGCACCCCTGCGGAAGAAGCCGTCCACGAAGGACGCACGGAAATCGCCGAGTTCCTCCGCAGCTGCAAGTAAGCAATTTTGGCAAGTAACACCTTAACCACAAAAGGCACTCAGCGATGAGTGCCTTTTTATTTCCTGTACCCCTTGACAGCTTGATAAATTTTATTATGATTAAGATTACCGTTGACGAACTTTTCAAAAATCGATAATTTCAGAAGTTGCCTGAATCCTGAGGGGGAGAAGGAGCAAACCATGGTAACAGGTGAACTAAAAAACAAAATCGACAGCCTTTGGGAGATTTTCTGGACCGGGGGTCTGACCAATCCGCTGGACGTGGTCGAACAGATGACCTACCTTATGTTCATTCACGACCTGGACGCTGCCAATACGCTGCGGGCGAAAGAAAGCGCCATGCTGGGTTTGCCCTTTAAGAGCATCTTCACAGACAACGTCCAGATCGGGCCCCAGATCGTGGACGGCTCGCAGCTCAAGTGGAGCGTCTTCCATGATTTCCCGGCGGCGAAGATGTACAGCGTCATGCAGGAATGGGTCTTCCCGTTCATCAAGAATCTGCACGGGGACAAGGAAAGCGCCTATTCCAAATATATGGGCGACGCCATCTTCAAGATTCCCACGCCACAGTTGCTTGACAAGATCGTCACTGCCATGGATGGGATTTACGAGCAGGCGGCCAAACTCAGCGATACGGACACACGCGGCGACATTTATGAATACCTGCTTTCCAAGATCTCCACCGCCGGTGTGAACGGCCAATTCCGCACACCGCGCCACATCATCCGTATGATGGTGAATCTGATGAAGCCTCAGCCGAACGACCTGATCTGCGATCCGGCCTGCGGAACCTCCGGCTTTCTGGTTGCGGCCAGCGACTTTCTGAAAGAGAACCTGAAAGCCGAAGTATTCTTCAACAAAGAAAACCGGGAGCATTACATGAAAAAGATGTTCACCGGCTTCGACATGGACCGGACGATGCTCCGTATCGGGGCCATGAACATGATGACCCACGGCGTGGAGAATCCTCTCATCGAATACCGGGACAGCCTCAGCGACCAGAACCCGGACCGGGACAAGTATTCTCTGATCCTGGCCAATCCCCCCTTCAAGGGCAGTCTGGACGCCGAGATCGTGAGCACCGACGTGCTGAAGGTCTGCAACACCAAAAAGACGGAACTTCTGTTCCTCGCGCTGTTCGTGAAAATGCTGAAAATTGGCGGACGCTGCGCCTGTATCGTCCCGGACGGCGTGCTGTTCGGCTCCTCCGCCGCGCATAAGGCCATCCGTCGGGAGATCGTCGAAAAACACCGGCTGGAGGCGGTCATTTCGATGCCCTCCGGCGTTTTCAAACCCTATGCCGGAGTCAGCACTGCAGTTCTGATCTTCACCAAAACGAATTACGGCGGAACGGATAAGGTCTGGTTCTATGACATGAAAGCCGACGGCTTCAGCCTCGACGACAAGCGCACGCCGATCCAGGAAAACGACATTCCGGACATCATCGCCCGCTTCGCCAACCGGGAGGCGGAAGAAGGCCGCGCCCGCACGGAGCAGTCGTTCATGGTGCCGAAGGAAGAGATCGTCGAGAACGACTATGACCTTTCCATCAACAAGTACAAAAAGACCGAATACACCCCCGTGGAGTACCCGCCGACCGCCGAAATCATGGCCGAACTTCGGGAACTGCAAAAGAAAATCGACGAAGAGATGAACGCGCTGGAGGAGATGTTGGGGAAGTGAGGGCGTTTTGCCTGATAGATTCACAAAATGGCACGATAGTGTCGCACCATTTTGAGAATATGTGAATCGAATGAATTAGTCCAACGACGTCGGACTTATTCATTCCAACATAAAGCGCAAATGTTGGAATTCCTGCTGAAGCAGATGGAAGAGTTGGGTACATGAAAAATTGAATAAATGATTTATGGGAATGGTGGGATGAAGATAAAAGAAGTTTGTACATATGCTCCAAAATCGAATATTAAAGCGGGCGACGCCACAATAGATGGACCGTATAGGTTTTTCACTTCCAGCGAGGATGAAAGCAAAAGATACAAAGAGTATCTTTTTGATGGTGAAGGAATCATCATGGGGACTGGTGGAAGCGCAACTTTACATTATTATAACGGTAAATATGCTGTTTCGACTGACTGTGTGGTCATATTACCAAATGATAAACTAAGGTGCAAATACCTATACTATTTCTTTTTGGCAAATTATTCGACTCTTGAGGCTGGATTCAAGGGATCTGGGCTGAAACATACTAGTAAGGGATATATTGGAGATATTGAAATCGCGGTTATCCCCACTCTTGAAGAGCAGGATATTATTATTCATGTTTTGGATAAAGCCTTTGATCTCATACGTTCACACAATCAAGAACTCGATTTGTTGAACACCTTCATTAAAGCCCGATTTTTCGAGATGTTTGGGGATCCAAAATGCAACCCAAATCATTATCCAGTGGTCCCTTTTGCAAACCTAGTAGAATACATGGGGGATATTGGTTCAAATGGTGCTAACAAGGTAATCGTTGAGCACTTGGACATGAAGTACGAGGAAGATTATGCCCTGATGGTACGATTCTTGAATTTTACAAAAAATGACTTTGTACAAGATGTAAAATATATATCAAAAGAATCGTATGATTTTTTCAAAAAATCTCAGCTTTTTGGTGGAGAATTGATTATCTGTAAAATAGGAAGCGCTGGATTGAATTATGTAATGCCTCATCTCAATAGACCTGTTTCCTTGGGGTTGAACCAGATAATGGTTAGGATTACAGACAATGTTTTAATGCCCTATTTGTATCAGTATTTACATACTGGTTATGGAGAATATTTAATCTCCGGATGTATTAATGGGGCAGTAACAAAATCGATTACTAAAACAGAACTAAAAAAAATTCCAATTGTATTACCACCAATGAAGCGACAGTTGTTATTTGTGGAATTTATAGATCAAATCGACAAAACCAAATCCGTTATACAATCCGCCCTGGCCAAAGCCCAACTCCTGTTTAACAGCCTGATGCAGCAATACTTCGGCTAGATCGTTTGCCGCCTGAAAAAGAAAGAACAAGCCAGATGATTTATACGTTAAAACTTTTTGACACCCCACTGCTTCAGTTTGAAGTATTGGAAAACCTTGCGGCCCCCGTTGTCCGTATAGTCCATCTTGAGGAAGGCAAAAAGCGCCTTCTTCCGCTGGATATGGAGCCAAACGCCAACGGTCTTGTGCACTGGCTGAAACGCCGGACCATTCCGCAGAACCGCGCTTTTGTCAACGCTTTCCTTGCCCGGTGCGGCCTGAGCGCCAATCGCCCGATGGACGTGATCTCCGTCTGCAAAGGTCTGTCCCTGAACGATTCCTACTGGATCTGCGATGAGAACGAGACCAAAACCTTTGACCGGGTAAACCTTTACGAAAACCGCTTCAATAATGTGCTGGCCAATATCGCGTTTACCGGTTACGGCTCTTCGGTGAGGTCTTCCTTTGCGTCCTCGCCTGAATTTACAACGAACGGCATGCTGCCCAAATGCTGGCGTCGAATCCGGGGAAAGATCTGCCTGTACAAAGGGGCCACATCTGGCGCGTCCAATGCCGGTTATGAGCCGTATTCCGAGAGGTATGCCTACCTCGTGGGGAGTCAGCTGGGGTTTGAGGTGATACCGTACAGGATCACCCGATGGAAAAAGAATCTGTGCTCTGCCTGCGAAATTTTCACCGGCAAAGATACCGCTTACATTCCGGTTGGAAGAATCATCCGTACAGGCGGCATGAAAGCGGTCCGGCAGTATTACGAGACGCTCGGAAAAGATTTCGTGCGGTCGCTAAACGAAATGATCGTTTTTGACGCGCTCATCTGTAACACGGATCGGCACTTTGGGAACTTCGGCGTATTGGTGGACAGTCACACCAACAAAATCCTCCGCTCTGCGCCGCTGTTTGACCATGGAAATTCGCTGTTCAATTTTGCCGGAAGCGAATATTGGCAATCCGAGACCAAACTGGATGAATATGCCGCGACGCTGTTTCCTTGCGTTTATGAGGATTTCTTTCGGGAAGCTCAAAATGTCATGGATGCCAGACTGGCCAAAAAGGTGCGCAAAGCGCTCGATTTTCACTTCACGGATGAAGGCCTGATTCGCTATCCGAAAGAATGGGTCGGGCTGATGGAAAAGCAAATTCAAAAAAGAGCCTCCAGGATTTTGACAGGTAAATAAGAGGAGCCCCTTCCCATGACCAATTTCGATTTCCTTCTTGACGTATCGTACTTCGATTCCTTCGCGAACGCCGCGGTCGCAGCGGAAAAGATTTATTCCATCGATACGGCAGCCTGCGTGCTGAACTGCCGGCGGGCGATGGAGTCCGCTGTCAAGTGGATGTATCGCGTGGACAGAGCGCTTTCCATGCCCTGGGACGACAAGCTGGTCAGCCTGCTGAATACGGAAGAATTCCGGGACATTGTGGATGTGAGCCTGATGCGCCGACTGGATTATATCCGCAAGACCGGCAACAACGCCGCCCACGAGGGGGGAAGGATCTCAAAAGATCAGGCCCGGCTCTGTCTGGAAAACCTGTGGGTGTTCATGGATTTTATGGCTTGCTGCTACTGCCAGGGGTACCAGTCCGGCGTCTTCGATCCGGCCCTGTTGGAACAAAAGCCCGAGCCGGTGTATGTCGTCCCTCCGGAAACGGAGAGCCAGCTGGCAAAGCTGCTCGAGGAAAACGCCGCTCTGAAGCAGGAACTCACCACCCGTCGCGAGGAACAGCAGGAAACGTACACGCCCAAGCCGCTGGAGATTTCCGAATACAAGACCCGCAAGCTCTATATCGACGTGATGCTGACGGACGCGGACTGGACGCAAGGGAAGGACTGGCTGGATGAGGTGAGGCTGCCCGGCATGCCGAACAACAGCGAAGAAGGCTTTGCCGATTACGTGCTCTATGGGGACGACGGCAAAGCGCTGGCAGTGATCGAAGCCAAAAAGACCTGCGTGGACTTGGCGAAGGGGCGCCAGCAGGCGAAGCTCTACGCGGATCTGCTGGAAAAACAGTTTGGCCGTCGGCCGGTGATCTTCCTGACGAACGGGTTTGAAACCCGAATCATCGACGGGCAGTACCCGGAGCGCCAGGTCGCCACGATCTACAGCAAGCGGGATCTGGAAAAACTGTTCAACCTCCGTCGGACGCGGCAGCCGCTGAGCGCGGTCCAGGTCGATAAAAAGATTGCCGGTCGGTACTACCAGGAGGAAGCGGTCAAGGCCGTCTGCGAGAGTTTCGACCAAAAGAACCGCCGCAAGGCGCTGCTGGTGATGGCGACCGGAAGCGGAAAAACCCGGACGATCATCGCCCTGTGCAAGGTTTTGATGGAGAAGGGCTGGGTTCGGAATATTCTGTTCCTGGCGGACCGCAATTCTCTGGTGACCCAGGCGAAGCGCAGTTTTGTCAATCTGCTGCCGGAGCTGTCTGTGGTGAACTTGTGCGAGGACAAAGCGAACTATACCGCCCGCTGTGTTTTCTCCACCTACCAGACGATGTTCAACTGCATCGACGGCGTGCATGACGAGGACGGCAACCGGCTGTTCACCAGCGGCCATTTCGATCTGGTGATTTGCGACGAGGCCCACCGGTCCATCTACAACAAGTACCGGGACATCTTCAACTATTTCGACGCGCCGCTGGTTGGCCTGACCGCCACGCCGAAGGACGATATCGACAAGAACACCTATGATATTTTTGAACTTCAGAACGGCATTCCCACCTATGGCTATGAACTGGCCCAGGCGGTGAAAGACGGGTTTCTGGTGGATTACATTAGTGTGGAGACCTCCCTCAAATTCATCCAGGAGGGGATCGTCTATGACGAACTTTCCGATGCGGATAAGGAAGCCTACGAAGCCACTTTTGAGGATGAGAACGGAGAACTGCCCGAGAGAATCGAATCATCCGCTCTGAACGAATGGGTCTTCAATGAGGATACGATCCGGGAAGTCCTGCGTATTCTGATGAAGGAAGGACTGAAGATCGACTACGGAAACAAAATCGGGAAGACCATCATCTTCGCGAAAAATCATCGACATGCCGAAGAAATCCTGAAATGCTTCGGCAAGGAATTCCCTCATCTGACCGGCTGGGCGAAGGTCATCGACAATTATACGACCTATGCCCAAAGTGCGATCGACGAGTTCTCTGAACCGGACAAATTGCCGCAGATCGCCATTTCCGTCGATATGCTGGACACCGGGATCGATGTGCCCGAAGTGCTGAATCTGGTGTTCTTCAAAAAGGTGATGAGCAAGGCCAAATTCTGGCAGATGATCGGCCGCGGAACCCGGCTTTGTCCCGGACTGATCGACGGGGTGGACAAGAGTAAGTTCTACATCTTTGATTTCTGCGGGAACTTCGAGTTCTTCCGCGTGAACAAAGGGAAAGCATCCCAAAACCTGCTGTCTCTCTCTGCCATGCTGTTTAGCCTGAAAGCGCAGATTGTTTACAAGTTACAGGATGTAGTCTATCAGACGGAAGAACGGATCGCCTTCCGGAAATCGCTGGTTCAGGAATTGGTGGAAAAAGTGCAGGCGCTTGATCGGAAGAATTTTGCAGTCCGACAGCACCTGAAATATGTTGAACTATTCAGTGACCCGGCCAGTTATACCGCCCTGACCTATGAGAACACGCTGGAAATAAAAGAAGAATTGGCACCGCTGATCCTTCCTGATCCGGACGACGCGAAGGCGCTGCGCTTTGACGCGCTGGTGTACCATATTGAGCTCGCTTACCTGACCGGAGACAAATACAGAAAAGGCAGGCGTGACCTTCTCAACAAAGTGAGGGCGGTTGCCAAGGTGTCCAACATTCCTGAAGTTACTGCCCAGCAGGAACTCATTCAGAAGATCCTGACAACGGACTATCTGGAAAACGCCGGGATCAATGAATTTGAGCATGTCCGGGAGAAAATTCGTGACCTGATCAAATATATTCCTGCTTCGTTGATTATCTACACCACCAATTTTGACGAAGATATCCTTTCCATAACGTTCAATGAATCGGAACTGGAGAATGATGATCTGGCGAATTACAAAGCAAAAGCGGAATACTACGTCCGCCAGCACCAGGAGAACGAAGCCATCGCAAAGCTGAAGAATAATATCCCGCTGACAGAAAACGATGTGGAGGAACTGGAACGCATTCTGTGGAGCGAAGTCGGCACCAAGGAGGATTACGAGCGAGAAATCGGCCTTAGCTCGGAGATCCCTCTCGGCGAGTTCGTCCGGAGCGTAGTCGGCCTGGACATGAACGCTGCCAAGGCCGCTTTTGCGGAGTATCTTGACAGTACGAAGCTGGACAGCCGGCAGATATACTTCGTAAACCAAATCGTGGAATACATCGTCCGTAACGGGATGTTGAAGGAAAAGTCCGTGCTGCAGAATTCTCCTTTTACGGACCAGGGGAGTATAGTCGAGGTCTTTACCGACCAGTCCTTATGGGTTGGCATTTGGCAAGTGATCGAACAGGTCAATGCGAATGCGTTGTAAAAAGCGTTTATGTAGGGTTAGGCAACAATATGAGCACAGGGAATTTTATCGTCGAACAGGCCGTACAGGCCGCAAAGAATAAAAGAAGGCGCTTCGGCTACCTGTTTTACGGCGACAGCCAGAAGGACCTCCAGTGCAAACAGGTCCCGCAATTCCCCGGCATTACCACACTGCTGGAGCTTTTTGCCGTTTTGGAAAAATGCTGGCGCAAGGAGACAGCATACCCGGCCTGCCAGGCGGAATGGGTGCCGAACGATCCTTCGTACGGTCAATGCGCGATCACGGCCACGCTGGTCCACGATATGTTCGGCGGCACGATCCACAAAATCCGGGTGGACGGCGGCGGGACGCATTATTTCAACAAAATTAACGGGCAGTACATCGATCTGACCCGCGAGCAGTTCGACCTCTACGACCTTCCTGTGGATTACGAGCCGAACCAGGAGATCTCGCGGGAATACTGCGGCAAAAACAAAGATACTCTTGAACGATACAGGCAGTTACAACGCAACATCATGAACCCTGAAAAGAACTGAGGAGGAAATTATGGCAATCTACATTGCACCAGAAGCCTTAAATATTGATTTGAATTTGCTTATGATGGACGTTGCATCCGGCAAAGCGCAGCTCCCCGAATTCCAACGTAGTTGGACTTGGAACAATACAAGGATCATTGGTATACTGGCCAGTCTGTCACAGGGATACCCAATGGGAGCTATTATGCGCCTGACATTCAGCGATGAAAACATGAAGTTAAAATACCGGATGTTTGAAGGTGTGACTTCCCCTGAAGTTAAACCCGATTATCTTGTGCTTGATGGGCAGCAGCGTCTCACTTCAATATACCGCGCTACGTGCAGTAATGATCCGGTTGATACCACCACGGAAAAGGGGCAAAAAATCAAACGGTATTACTACCTGGACATTAACAAATGTCTCAAAGAAAATGAAGACCGTGAAGATGCGGTTCTCGCCATACCTGAGGATAAGAAAATAAAAGAGAATTTCAATAAAGTTATCGTTCTTGATCTATCGACCAGGGACTTGGAATACCAGCATGAGATGTTCCCGTTGAATATTGTATTTGACAGCGGAGCACGTGAAGATTGGGCAGACGGCTATAAAGAATCCCACGATTACAGCCAGGAATACAGGGACAAATACAAGAAGTTTAAAAAGGACGTGCTTGACAGGATTACGGGATATAAACTGCCTGTAATTACACTCGGCAAAGAAACCCCGAAAGAAGCTGTTTGCAAAGTGTTTGAAAACGTCAATACAGGTGGCGTTCCACTGACGGTGTTTGAGTTGGTAACCGCTGCCTTTGCAACCCATGATTTCAACCTGCGCAAGGATTGGGAAGAATGTCGAGATAGTATTCGTGGCAAAAACGAGAAACTCAACACGGACATTATGGATGGTGTAGATGAAACAGCTTTCCTGACGGCAGTAACTCTATTCACCACATACCAAGCCCCAACGATGACGACCTGTAAAAAGAAGGATGTCCTCTCTTTGTCGTATAATGATTATCGGAAAAACAAAGAAACACTGATCGAAGGATACAAGATGGCGCGAAAATTTCTGATCGACCAGAAAGTTTTTAGAATGCGTGATCTTCCATACACAACGCAGCTTGTTCCCCTTGCCGCCATCTGCGCAGAGATTGGCAAAACCAAGTTCAATCAGCCGCAGACTCAGAAGATTCTGAGCAAGTGGTTCTGGTGTGGTATTATGGGCGAAATGTACGGTTCTGCAAACGAAACCCGGTATGCCAACGATATGGAAGATGTTGTAGACGAGATCAATGGGAAAAATAGCCAGAACCGCACAGTTAATGCTGCGTATTTCTCAGCAACTCGTTTGATTTCTCTGCAAACACGTAACAGTGCGGCATACAAAGGTATTATGGCACTGTTTTACAAGAAACATTGTCTCGACTTCATTCATGGATACGAGATTGATGCTGTGAAGAGCATGGACGAATCTCCAGATCTTCATCATATCTTTCCAGAGAAGTATTGTATCAAGAATGGGTATGAGAAAAGAAAGTGGAACTCCATCATTAATAAAACACCTTTACGTTCCGAATCAAACCGCAAAATCGGCGGAGATGCACCGAGCGAATACTGCAATCGCATTATAAAGGAAGGGATTAAGCAAGCAGAGTTACGTTCTCATGTAGAATCCCATTTAGTAGATTACGATCTTTTCATAAAAGATGATTTCGACGGTTATTTCATCGCCCGCGCGAAGTCTATTCTGAAGGTCATTGAAGAGGCAATGGGCAAGTCGATAGCAGATAAGGGTTCGGAAGAAACAATAAAAAAATACGGAGTAACACTGGAAGATTAAAATAGTTATGGGCGTGGATCCTAATGTTGCAGATAAGGAATATGCATAACGGTTGACAGGTCAAGTGCAAGCGAAAAGTAGACACCCGATAATATAAATTTCTTTCTGCTCGGGTGGGGGCTTTATGCTTGCACCTGCCCCCAGACTTGTTATTAATAACAAATTTTCACCATCTTTCGTCGAGAACCTGGAATTAAAGAAGGTTCTTTCTGCGTTTTGGCAAGACTTTTTAAAACCTGAGTGAGATTCATCTTTCTACTTTCAAATTGTTCTTCTTTTTTCAAAAAACTCCCCACTCCCCTTGACAGTGAACTTTTTTGTGTTAATATTACTAATGTCCCATCAATATTTATACTCGCTGCATATCCCTCGTAAATTACGGAACTTGCGCCCGACAGAGTTTGAAACGTTTTCAACTCAAGCCCAGGCACAAGGGGATCTCGGACATAGAGAAACGTCTTCCTATGGGTTCTAAACCTGATGGGGCTGAAGGTGCTGTGTAGCCATCACAGCTAAATCTGAAAATCTGTTTTTTAGATGTCCCCCAACCGCGTTATTATCTTTTGGCATAACGCACGAAATGGGGTCAAAGGAAAGAAACCATGGAGGAGACTATGATTGAGTTTTTGGTCAAAAAAACTTACAAATTCCGCAGAGACCTGGAAGACGAGGATTTCCGCCATTTCGCGCACCAGCTCGCTTGCAAATGGGCGGATTACTATACCGCTTCGGATGGTGGTATTATCGCCCCTGACAACATGAAGTACTGGTTGCTGCTCCAGGAAGCCATCGGCTCTGCCCGATTCTGGAACATCATTAACGCCGAATTCGCCCATGACCTGTCCGCGAGGCTGAAAGAATCGGAGTTCGTCAGCCATGTGCCTTCAGACGTAGCACAAGAGTTCGAGGCAAGATACTCCGTTGATCCCAATCAGCTCAGATTGCTGCCGAAATCCTTGCCTAAACGCTACTCCCTCGAACAGTTTTTCATCTACAAAGAAGTCTGCAAAGCCTTTGGCGTGGCTCCTTATGCTCAAGATGTGAAGTAGCTTAACGCTTGACAGTCAAGTGTAAGCAAAAAAGGCAGCGATGTGCGAACATTTTGACATCGTTGCCTGGATTTCTCTAGGGGGCTTAACTTAGGAAGTGTTCACACTTTTAAGGGGTTAGATCGACGGAGTGAAATTTTGAAAGATTCCAGATTACTCCTGACCAGCTTTTCTTCCACAAGAACGAAATTCTCTCTCCTCTGTCCGATCTTGGAACCTTAATGCGAATGATGTCTGATCTTCCATTACGAATAAAAGGTATCTTGGTCACCGCTAATTGTTCCAAAAGAAATTTTTCTAAACCTTTGATTTTATTCTTATTTTTCAAGACAACTACAATTATCACATCAACAACCTCAAAACGACCTTTCTATTTGGTATGCGGGTACTTGTTCTGCTCATATAGAAAAAACAAAATTCAGGAAACCTTCAACATTTCCTTCACAAGCTCTGCCCATAAAGGGGGTACAATTCCGCTGTTAAAATACGTTGATTTTAACAAAATGTTGACAAAAATTTTACAAAATTTAAGACTTTGGCTCTTGGTACTCCTTGTAATTTTTTAATAGAATGGATAAAATGAATTATTGTTAGTTTTTGTATAGAGTTGAGAAGAATATGTCTATAGCTAAAAAATACAGAATGTCGTTTACAACTTCTGGAATTCTTCGTAATGAATCCATTGCGACAGTAAGACTTTTTCAGGAGTATCATGATTGGAATCGTGTACGGGAAAGAATTTGGGGAGATAATATATTCCAATTGCAAAAAGAATCCAGTCTGAAACGGATTTACTCCGAAGTCTGTGCCCGCCTCAAACATCTTTCTTTGGAAGAGATGGAAATTCTCACTTCGAAACAGCCAGAAGATATAAATGCAATTTTATGGATTGCAATTTGCCGCCACTATCATTTTATTGGTGATTTTGCAAAAGAAGTATTGCACGAAAAATATCTTTCTATGCAAAAAAACTTAGATCGTTCTGACTATGCAATTTTTTATGAATATAAAGCCCAAACTCATCCCGAGCTTGAATTACTGACAGATGCGACACGTAATCGTTTACGACAAATGCTTTTCAATTTTATGCGTAATCTTGGTCTTTTAAATAAGAACAATGAAATTCTTCCAGTCTATTTAAGTCCAGTCATTGAAAACTTACTAAAAAATAATAACTGGAGAGAAATTGTTTTCTTTCCAACACGGAAGAAGGGGTAATTTATGATTTTTCCCAGCGCAGAAGATTTGATTGAACACTTAAAAAAGGTTATCCCAAGTACCCGTTTCTTGAAAATGTGGGGAGTAAATTATGAGGTTCCACTATTTCTATGCCCATATCCGTCAACTCAAAAGGTGGACCTGGAAATATTGTTCCCTACCCTGACAAAATTTTTGGGAAATAAGAATATTCATGTTCTTACCATAAATTTATATGATCTTTCCATTGAAATACTACAAAACAAAGGACTCTTTGAACAGCTATGCGAAAATGAGCAGATATTCGATAAAGATCAATTTCTCGAATTACTTCAAGGAGTTCTTGATGTTGAGGAAGTTATTGTTCCTGCAGTCGAGCAGAAATTAAATGGCTTTCATCCTGATATTTTATTTTTGAATGGTGTAGGTGAAATATTTCCATATATTCGGACACATTGTGTATTGAATAATATCCAGAGACTGGTAAATTCCTTGCCAACAATAATATTCTTCCCAGGAGAATATGTTCAATCGAGAGAACGAGGTTCTTCACTTAAATTATTTGGAAAGTTACAGGACGATAAATACTATCGTGCGTACGATATCACAAATTATGAAGCCTAGGAGATGAAAATGAGCATTTTCATAAAAGATTTGTTTGTAAAACCGATAGATCGTTCTATCGATGGAGTCATTAAAGCAGACGATACTCGTTCAATTGCACTCGAAGTAGAGGAATATGTCCTGACGAGCGAAATTGAGAAAAGTCTCTCGGACTTTTTAGGAGCTTATAATGAGCACAATACGGCACGTCAGAATGGCGTCTGGATCTCCGGTTTCTTTGGTTCCGGAAAATCCCACCTACTTAAAATGCTGGCATTACTTCTGGAAAATAACAAAATTGCAGGAACTCCTGTTTTAACCCAGTTTCTTTCCAAATGTGAAGATGAATTCCTTAAAGCGGAACTTAAGAAAGCGTGTACAATTCCATCTAAAAGTGTTTTGTTCAACATAGATCAAAAGGCAGATACAAATGATACCAAAAGGGATCCGCTTATTTTTGTATTTGAAAAAGTATTCAATGAAATGTGTGGCTACTATGGGAAACAAGGGTATATTGCACAATTTGAACGAGATTTGGATAGTCGTAATTTATATAAACTTTTCCAAGATAATTATGAAAAGATTTCTGGCAAAAAATGGTTGAATGGACGAACTCAAGCTATTCTTGAAGGCAATAATATTGCCAAAGCTTATTCACAAACAACTGGAGAAACCGAAAATATTTGGGGAATTCTTGATAAGTATCGAAAAGATTACAATTTGACGATCGAAGATTTTGCTAATATGGTAAAAGAATATATTGACAGACAGGGGAAAGGGTTTCGCCTGAATTTTTTTGTTGATGAAGCTGGACAATTTATTGCAGACAATACCCAACGAATGTTGAAACTCCAGAGTCTTGCAGAAGCTTTGGCTACAATTTGTGATGGACGAGCATGGATCTTTGTAACAGCCCAGGAAGACATGACCGATGTTTTAGGTGAAATAAACAAGAATCAAGCTAATGATTTTTCCAAAATACAAGCTCGTTTTGCACATCGAATGAAGCTAACCAGTGCCAATGTTGATGAGGTTATTCGTAAACGTCTTTTAGCCAAAAAACCTGAGTTCATTCCTGATGTCCACAAACTTTACGAGGATCAACATTGCAATTTTAGAACTATTTTTAGTTTTGCCGATGGAACACTAACATATCGAAACTACGAAGATATTGATGATTTTACATCAAGTTATCCATTTGTGCCATATCAATTCACACTTCTTCAAAATGCGATTCTGACACTTTCAGAACATAATCTCTTTGAAGGAAGGCATAATTCTGTGGGTGAACGCTCAATGATAGGTATTTTTCAGAGCGTTGCAAAAGATTTGATGAAGGCTACTCTTGGTTCTCTGGCATCTTTCGATTCAATGTTCGAAGGAATTCGCTGCGTAATAAAAACCAATGTAATACGAACAATTTATAATCTTGAAAATACTAAAGGGAAAAACGACATACTTGTACGTGTTCTTAAGGTTCTATTTCTGGTAAAATACGTCCGAAATTTTCATGCATCCGCCCAAAACATTGCGGTACTACTTCATTCATCTTTTGAAGGGGATCCTAATTTTGATGGGAATCCAAAAGATTTGGTAAAAAATACACAGGAAGCCCTCAATAAGTTGGAATTTAATTCTTATGTTCAGTGCAACAGTGGACTATATGAATATTTAACAGATGAAGAACAGGAAATAGAAAAGGAAATTAAAAATGTAAAGATAGATCTGGATGATATCCATCAATTATTGGATCAAATGATTTTCGAAAAAATAATTGGCGGTTCTAAAATCCAATGCGAAATGACTCGACAGTACTACACCTTTTCAAAAAAAATGGACGGTAAAGTTCTAAATGGGAAAAAAGAAATGTCTATTCACATTTTAACCCCATGGAACTCTGACAGCACCAATAAAACACTTTTAACAGAGGCTTTTGCACAAGACGAATTGGTTATTGAGCTTCCTAAAGACAGTCGCCTGCTTGAAGACGTGTCCCTTTATTTGAAAACTATCAAATATGTCAAGCAAAATAGTAACATTCAAAACGAGAATATTCGAAGAATTTTGGATACTCGAATGAATGCAAACAATGTAAGAGAAAACGAGATTAAAGAACACCTTGATAATTTGTTAAGAAATTCCTCATTTCATGTTAGAGGACACAAACTGGAACTTTCATCTGAGAAACCGAAAACACTAATTGAAAAGGCTTGCCAGGAAGTTATTCACAGAGTGTATAATCAGCTTGGAATGATTACCAAAATTCCTGTAGGAAAAAACATCGAGAATTATTTTACCAATCAGCCAGACCTTGGAGAAATAACAGAGGCTGAATCAGAAGTCCTCGGAATTATCAAAAACAATGAAACGAAAGGCTTGAGAACAACCATTAAAAGTTTGAAGGACAACCTCACAATTCAGCCCTATGGCTGGCATGATGGAGCAATTATTGCTGTAGTGGCTCGTTTGGTTGTTCGAAGAAAACTAGAGATGCGTATGAATGGGGAGCTGCTTGATTCTCCAAAACGTCAAATTGGTGCATTAAGTTCAGCCTCAGGATTTGCAAATGTAACTCTTGAACTTCAGGAAACATATACCACTGCACAAATCCGAAAAGTAAAGGATTTTTATAAGGAATTCTTTAAAACTCCTCTTTCTTCTACTGAACCACGTCAAATTGGAAAAGATATTACAGAAAGTTTGCAGGAACTTGTAGAAACACTGACCTGTTTGGATACGGATTCTTCCAGATATCCCATTTTGCAAAACCTTAAAAAACCTCTGCAAAATTTACGTCAGTTAGCAGAACGAGCCCCTGTTTATTTCTTTACTGAATTAACCCAAGATCAAATCGATAGTATATGCGAAGACAACGAAAACTTTTTTGAACCAATTCAGTCTTTCATAAAAGGAAATGGAAAAGAAATATTCGATCAGGCATTAGAATTTCTGCAAGATGCAAAAACCAATTTAATGTATATCCACCATGAAGAAGTGGATGAAATGAGAGAGATACTGAAGGACAACAATTGTTCCGTTCTAAAGAGAATACCACGATTGAAAGAGTTAACACAGCTCTTACAGTCTCGTATTTCCGAGTGTGTTCAAAATGAGATAAAAAAAGTCACAACCCAGTTACAAAGCCTTTACAGTGACTTTAAGGCGAAACCTGATTTCTCCATAATCAGTCAAGAAGAACAACTTCAGTTGACTCGGGAATTTCAGACACAACAGGGAAAATTCAAGGAAATGACTCAGATTCCGGTAATTCGTGAGCAATTACACGACTTTGAGCAAAATGGCTTGAAACGATTAAATGAAAAGTTGTACACCCTTGCGCACCCGGTTAAAGAAGAGCCTGCGGGAGTTGTTATCGCTTCGGTGCCAATGACGAAACCGGAACCTTCATTCCCAAAGCCCTGGCTTGAAAACGAGGCAGACCTGGATGCGTATTTTTCAGATTGGAAGAAGAAGCTCGACGAGCTGAAAGATCAGCTTCGTGCCGAAATACAGCAGGGAAAACGTATTCAGCTTTAATGGATGATATGACAAAATGGATGTAAATCGTTTAAAAAAGTTTGCCCAATCTGCCAGACGAATTTTGAAGGAGGGGGTACGGGAAAAAATTGCATTTGTTCTTCAGGAGGGAAGTATTGCCCGCCGGGAAAATGCCAAGGCTGTGTCAACTCTGGAGGAGCAAATCCAGGCAAATGGTCTTGAGGCAGTCGTTGATGCGGTTGCCTACACCTGGTTCAATCGTTTTTGCGCTCTGCGTTATATGGACGTAATGGGTTACAATCCGGTACGTGTTGTTTCGCCGTATCCTGGCCATTTTCAGCCTGAAATTCTTGAGGAAGCAAAAGCCGGCAATATTGACGAATCTGTTCGCTCAACAAATACCCGTGACCTGATCGCAGGTCTGTTAAATGGCACTATCAAACAGACGGACGCACAGACTCTAGCCTATAAACACCTTCTTGTTTCCTACTGCAATCTATGTTCCAGCTCGATGCCATTTCTGTTCCAGGCGATCAGCGACTATACGGGACTTCTTCTGCCGGACGATTTGCTTGGGCCTCGTTCCATTTTCGTGTCTCTGCGAGAGGCCATTCCTGAAGATGCTTCTGAACATGGCGTCGAGTTGATTGGCTGGCTGTATCAGTTCTACATTTCAGAACACAAAGACGAAGTCATAAACAAGGTCGTCAGTACCGAAGACATTCCGGCAGCCACCCAGCTTTTTACACCGGATTGGGTCGTTCGTTACCTTGTTGAAAATACATTGGGAACTTTATGGTCCATCAATCACCCGGAATCCCGTTTGACGGAGGGACTTGAGTATTTTATCAAGCAGCAGGAACCAGGTATTACCCCTGCTCCTTCTTCTTTATCCCCTACAGAAATACGCTTCTGCGATCCTTGCTGTGGATCGGGACATATCCTGGTTTATGCGTTTGACATCCTGTATCGAATTTACGAAGAAGCGGGTTATTCGCCGCAGGACATCCCCTCGTTGATCCTCCAGAACAACTTGTTCGGAGTGGAAATTGATGAACGTGCCGGTCAGCTGGCGGCTTTTGCCCTTTCGATGAAAGCCCGATCCTATGACAGTCGTTTTCTCCGTCGGAAAAACGCGCCTAAACCTCAGATTTGTGTCCTGCAAAACATTACATTTGCGGGGGACCAGCTATCGGATTACATGCATCTGGCAAATCAGAATTTTTACATACTTCCGCTGGAAACCGCATTGATGGCTTTTGAACAGGCCAAATGTTTTGGATCACTCATAGTGCCAGAGATTCCCGACGCAGCGAGTTTCCTGAAGGATTTGAACAGTAAAAAGGCAATGGAATTGCTTGGTACGTCTGAAACTCACAAACGGGTTCTTCAGGTCTTGAAGCAGTCGGATTTCCTTTCCCGGAAATATGACATTGTAGTGACCAACCCTCCGTATATGGGAACGAAAGGGATGAATCCAGATCTGAAAAAATTTGCAGAAAAGCGGTATCCGGACAGCAAGTCGGACCTTTTCGCGATGTTTATGGAGCGCTGCCCACTTTTGGCACATAAAGGGGGCCTGATCGGGATGATAACGATGCAAAGTTGGATGTTTCTATCCTCTTTTGAACGTCTTCGGCTGAAAATACTGGATGAAAACACCCTTCTGACGATGGCGCACCTTGGACCGCGAGCGTTTGACACGATCGGCGGTGAGGTTGTTCAAACTACCGCCTTTACATTCACAAATCATCATATTCCCGCATATTCCGCAACCTTCGTGCGCGTTGTGGATGGAAATTCAGAGGCAGAAAAAGCGGAAATGTTTAAAGAGGCCATTCATTAACTCAAGGAGAAAAAAATGAGTAGAACTAGAGATATTTCGATCTATTTATTGAAAAACGGTGTTTCTGTAAATGATGCCTTTAAAAACAGGGACAGTGTTGAAGCGATTCATTGTGAATTGCCAAATTCTCATTTGTTTATTGTAGATTCAGATCCAAAGGCTCCTTGGTGGAAAGAATACTTACAAATACATGACAATATTGAACAAGTCTTCAAAGGTGGACTTTTATTTTTAAACGCTGGAGGAAGAATATTTGTAGTATCTTTTGGAAATGGTTATCACAAATTAAATGATGAGGCTTATGAATACGATTTTGGATTACGATGTACTCTTAATTCTATCAACCCAGCAGAGTTAAAAAGTACAGATATACTACAGCCAGAAAATGCAATACGGCAACGTATTCAACCCCCCAAAAGTTCTGATTTAGATTTTTTTGATTTTGACAAAGATAGTTCCATTATAAAAAAACTTTCTGGCAAAGTATTACCAGATTATAACGATTTATTTTCAAATACGACAGGGACAAGTAGCCTAAGATTATCGACCAAACAAAGCATGCAACAATTACCAAGTCTTTGTGAACAACTTCTGGCTATATATCAGAACAATAACTTTAGAGATCATTTTCCTGATTTGAACAATATTCAACCAGTGAAAGACCCTGCAAAAATTCGCAACTTAGAAGCTGCTCTAGTAAACGCATTAAATCAACGCTCTAATGAGATTACTTTCACAATTCCTGACATTATAGATTATGAATCGATATCTGGGATTCAAATTCCAGAAATTCCTACAATTATAAACAATGCCGATATTGAAATATCTTCATTCTATAATGTAATTCATCAGAGCAATTTTACTGTAGAAACACTTCATTCAATATATCATGTTGAATTGGTAAATGATGATGGTGTCCCTCGGAGTCCTTCTTACCCATTTTACAAATGTTTATTATGGGATTATACGACAGATAATAATCAATGTTATCATTTATGCGATGGTAGTTGGTTTCAAATTGAAAATGATTTTTTGAGAAAACTAACTTCCACAATAGATCCCTGTTTTGAACGATATGAATTGCCACCCTATAATCATAATAGAGAAAACGGCAATCATGATGAAGGGGCTTACAACCAAGATATTGCAGATAAAAATAACCAATTTATATGCTTGGATAAAACAAATATCGCTACTGAACCTAATACGAATATTGAACCTTGCGATATTTATACTGTTCAAAATGGTTTTGCAAATTTTATACACATAAAAATTGGCACACGTTCCTCTTTGCTTAGTCATTTGTTTAATCAGGGCATTAACAGTTTAAGCCTTATAAACTCAGTAACCGAAGCCAAGGAAAACCTAAAAAGACAAATCAGACAAAAAATTGGCAATAATAATTATGATGATTATATAAATCCAATAGACTCATATAAAATTAAAGTTGTTTTTGCTATAGTAACTAACAAAGATCCAATGTTAAAATCAAAGATACTTCCTTTGTTTTCAAGGATTTCATTAAAAAGAACAATTCAGGAACTTAGATCACGGAATGTGAATGTTATTATTACAGTCATTAAGGATAATTCAAGATGAAATATACCCCACAAATATTTTATGCAATTAGATTAGACAATTTCAAGAAAATACCTGGAAATCCATTCGCATACTGGTTTTCCCCCAATATTTTAAATGCTTTCTCGAATGAATCAATTAATGAAATAGCAAGTCCTAGAAAGGGGTTAGCTACAACGGACAATAACCGATTCCTGCGATTATGGTTTGAGATTCCACACAATAACTCTATATTTTCTTGCACTAATAGAGAAAAAGCAATCGCTTCAAAGTGTAAATGGTTCCCTTTAAATAAAGGAGGAGAATATCGAAAATGGTATGGCAACAAAGAATATGTGGTCAATTGGTTTAATGATGGTATTGAAATAAAAGAGGCAGTAATTCAACGATATAATGGAGGTTCATATACAAAAGAAATCCGGAGTGAAGATCGATATTTCCAAAAATCGATTACTTGGAGCGCCTTGACTTGTGGAAATCCAAGTTTTCGTTATTCTGAAGCAGGAAGTCTTTTTGACTCTGCCGGTTCTTCTATGTTTCCATTGCACGATGAGTTTTATATTTTAGCCCTAATGAATTCAAAAGTTACGGAATACATCTTAAAAGCGATAAATCCAACTTTAAATTATGGGGCAGGAACGATTGGTGCGATACCTGTTATCTTTTATAAATCCAAGATGTCTTTATTGGAAAAAACCACGGGGTGTTGTGTATCCATATCCCGCACTGACTGGGACAGTTTCGAGACCTCTTGGGACTTCCAAGGCTCTCCACTTTTGGCACACCGCGTAAATGGGAGTGTCGAGGAAAGTTACAATCAATTACGTGCATTTTGGAAAGAGCAGACAGAAGAAATGCGCCGGCTCGAAATAGAGAATAACCGTCTGTTTATCGAGGCGTACGGGCTGCAAGACGAACTCTCGCCGGAGGTTCCCTGGAACGAAATTACGTTGCTTTGCAATCCCTGGTATCGCTACAAAGGAGAGAAAGAACCGAATGATCAGACGAATTCCCAGAATTCTGACACCCTGCCCTATTCTGAAGAACTGGAAGCGAAACTGTTAGAGGATACGATGAAGGATTTCCTCTCTTATGCCGTGGGGTGTATGATGGGACGTTACTCATTGAACCACCCCGGGCTGGCAATCGCTGATCAGGTGAAATGGGAACCCGGGAAAACCAATATTCCTGACTGGATACTGGAATCAGAAGATCCAAATCCGAGTGCCGTAACAACATCCTTCCCCATCGACCAAAGAGGGATCGTACCATTTCTGGATGATGACTGGTTCGCAAACGATGTAACAGAACGGTTCAAAGTGTTTTTAAAGGTCACTTTCGGAGAAGAAAATTTCCTTGAGAATCTTAAATTCATCGAGAAGGCATTGGGAAAAAGTGTCCGAAAGTACTTTACAAAGGATTTTTACAAAGATCACCTGCGCCGGTACAAAAACAGACCAATTTACTGGATGTTTTCCTCATCAAAAGGAACGTTCAATGTACTCGTCTATATGCACCGATGCACCCGGCATACAGGTGATTGGATCCTGAACGAGTATCTGCGTGACTTTATTCTGAAACTGCGTACCCACCGGGATTACCTCGCGCAAGAGAACAGTCGGGAAGACCTCTCTACAAGTGATAAAACCCGAAATTTCAAGCAAATCGCAAAGTATAGTGCCATGCTTTCCGAATTGGAAGAATATGAAAGTAATGTTATGTACCCAATCGCCTTGGAGAAAATCGAGTTTGACCTCGATGATGGCGTGAAGGTGAACTATGCCAAATATGGCAAAGCCCTGCGGAAAATCCCCGGCCTGGATGCCAAGGAGGAATAAAATGAAAATATGCCATTAACCCTGAAAATTTTTCGGGGAACCATCGATGTGTAGCTCCAGGTTTAATGCGCAAATGACTATCGCAAATTCATAAGCGAATTTCCAATTAAATTACCTCCCTGTTTTAACCCCATCACGAATATAATTTCAACTGTATAATCAGTTTTTTGTCCGGGAGTCCCCAATGAACAGTACTGAGGCCCTTTTAAATCGCAAATTTGAAGATTATCGAATCGTCTGTTGGCGTGATGTACGAAATGAACTCCAGGAAGAATTCGATTCTCTCGACCTGCCAGGTGTTGAGAAGATTGTAGTTGATCATAATGAATTTTCCATAATGTATCGGGTTTTACGTAAAGAACCCAAGCAAAAATTCCTTATTTTTACGACGGGTCCAGAACCTCCAAAGGAAGAAAACTGGCTTTTAGACCTCGAAGAAACGTATGGTGTATTTCGTGCGGATCAGACATCATTGTGGCTCGGCGAATTGGGACTCGGATATGAATATGAGCAATGTGTAAAGGACCATTCTGCATTCTTTCAGTCAGAAAAACGTCGTAAAGCATTAAAAAAACGCATCCAAAAGGAAGATTCTCAAGAGAAAGTCAAACTCAAAATTTTGGCAGTTTCCGTAGAATGTGATTCACGATTTGATTGTGTCCTTGAGAAACTTTTGGCCGACGCGATAGATAATGACGGAGATAAGTTTAATGACATCAAAGCATGGAATCTTGAGGCGTTTTTCTGGAAAAAGGTGGAACAAATTTATGGTTACCATTCCTCACAACCAACGGTAAAAGACTTTATTTTCAGTTTGTTCAGAACTGCATTTTGGTCATCGATCAATGCAGATTGGACGAATGAATGTGGTTTAACAGAAGAGGCAATGGTTTTTCTGAATCGTTTTAAAGACAGTCGAACCTACTCCTCTGTCTATGAAAAATGCTCACGGATGGTCTCTGAATCCTTCGATGTATTTTCAAGTTTACGAAAATATAATCTGAATAATATTGGCAATCTGGATGTATTTGAAGAAATTGATATTTACATACTCCAGGAACTTGCCAGGCAGGTAAATGAACGTACAATTTCTGCAGCAGATTGTACTCGAATTGTCCGCTTGCGCAGACAGACCTTTTGGTACAGGCGCTTTGAAAACGCCTATCAAGCAATCGATTTTGCGTCACTGTTTCTCCAGACCTGGAGTCTGACTCAAATATCGTTTGGTTCACTGTATGAGGGGTTCAACAAATATGTAACTCACTATTTCCAGCTAGACCAATTTTATCGCCGTTTTATTGGTTTTGCAAGAGCTGCAAACCAAGTAGATTTACTGGAAAAACTAATAGAAAAAGTCGAAAATTTTTATTCGAATCAGTATCTTTTAAAACTGAATAACAAGTGGCAGGACCTCTTGAATGGTCTTACGAAATGGCAATTAGGGCAACCACGACAAGAAAGGTTTTTTGAGGGCATCAAAACTATTTTGGAAAAAAAGAAAAAAGTATGTGTCATTATTTCAGATGCTCTTCGATATGAAATCGCCGACGAATTACGTCAAAAACTTACTATAGAGGATCGCTATACAGCAAATTTGCAAGCTCGTAGTGGTCTCCTGCCATCAATTACATCTGTAGGAATGGCTGCATTGCTCCCTCACAAAACACTTACGTATCAGACTACAGATAATGGCATTTCCGTCCTTGCTGATGATATGAGCACTCAGGGGACTGCAGCTCGTGAAAAAGTCCTGAAAAAAGCCGTACCTAATTCTGCAGTCATAACAGCAGAGGAGCTATTGGCAAAAAACAAAGAAAATGGTCGTACTTTGTTTAAAGAAAACGATGTCATTTACGTGTACCATAATCAAATCGACAAAGTTGGAGACGATCGGACTTCAGAATCCCAAGTATGTCAAGCGGCAGAGACTGCAATTACTGAAATCATCACAATCATAAAAAAGCTTGCAGGTTTTAATGCCACTAATTTTATTGTTACAGCAGATCATGGGTTTATCTATCAAGATCGGGAACTCCCAGAAGACGATTTCCTTCCCGAGACTCCTTCCGGAGGGATTTGTGCAAAAGTGAATCGTCGATATGTAATAGGGGAAGAGTTAGTTCAAACAGACGGTTTACAGCTTTTTACCACTGAAAGTTTAGAAGTTCAAGGAACCTGTGAAATTCAAATTGCCAAATCAATTAATAGATTGCGTTCCAAAGGTTCCGGTAGCCGCTATGTTCACGGAGGAGCGTCTCTCCAAGAAATTGTTATACCACTTTTGAAAGTTAATAAAAAACGTTCGACTGACACTACCCTTGTAGATGTAGAAATTATTCCAACGATAAAGGAGATTACTTCGGCTCAGATAGCAGTGAAACTTTATCAGGTAAACCCAGTATCGGACAAAATACTTCCAAGAAAATTAAAACTTGGACTTTTTGCTTCCTCAGGGGAACTTATTTCTGAAGAAAAAATTCTCCTTTTTGATAGTCCAGAAATTGAAGTTCCTTTACGTGAAAGTACTTGTCAGTTGATTTTGACTCGTGAATGTGAAAAGTATAACAACCAAGATGTTCTTCTCAAACTACAAGAACCCATTAATGGGACTTCCGTATATAAAGACTATCGGACCATAACATACTTACTTCGTCGTCAAGTAACAGAGCTGGATTTTTAAGGAGTTGCTTCAATGGATTTAAATCAAAAAATTTGTGAAGCTTTTTCGGGAGTCGTTGTCAGAAAAGATCTTGTAAAAGAAGTTAAAGGAAACGCAATTGTTCCAGGCTATGTTTTGGAATATCTGCTTGGGCAATACTGTGCTACCAATGATGAGAATTCGATTCAAACCGGAATTGAATCAGTAAAGAATATTCTTCGCCAACACTATGTTCATCGTAGTGAAGCAGGGTTGGTTCGTTCGACTATCAAGGAAAAAGGACGGCACAAAATCATTGACAAAGTAAGTGTCAATTTGAATGACAGAGATGGTGTTTATGAAGCAACATTTTTCAATCTCGGCATAAAAAAAGTCCTTGTAACCACAGAAACAATCAAGAAAAATCCCAAATTACTTGTAAATGGAATTTGGTGTATTGTTGCCTTGGAATATATGCCATCAGAAGATAAAAATCAGTCTCCCTGGATTATTGAATCATTGAAACCCATCCAACTTGCCAATTTTGATCAAGAAATTTTTTTGGAGGCTCGAAAACAGTTTACAACTTCTGAATGGGTAGATTTATTGATTCAAAGTGTAGGTTTTAATCCAGTTCATTTTAGTGAACGCAGCAAATTATTTCAATTAATGCGTCTTGTTCCATATTGTGAACGAAATTATAACTTGATGGAACTTGGTCCAAAAGGTACAGGGAAGTCTCATATTTATTCAGAGTTCTCTCCCCATGGAATCTTACTTTCTGGTGGAGAAGTTACAGTTCCAAAATTGTTTGTGAATAATTCCAATGGGAAACTTGGTCTTGTTGGCTATTGGGATGCAATAGCATTTGATGAATTTGCAGGAAAACAGAAACGTCCAGACAAAAGTCTAGTGGACATTATGAAAAATTACATGGCTAACAAGTCCTTTTCACGTGGAATAGATACATTAAGTGCAGAAGCCTCAATGATTTTTGTTGGTAATACACAGCATACAGTTCCCTATATGCTGAAACATTCTGACCTTTTTGATGAACTTCCACTTGCTTACCACGATTCAGCTTTTCTCGATCGCATTCATTTCTACATTCCTGGTTGGGAAGTCGATATCATTAGGGCAGAAATGTTCTCTAATGGTTACGGGTTTGTCGTGGATTATCTCGCAGAAATTCTGCGGGCTTTTCGTGATGAAGACCGATCTGTTGATTACAAGAAGTATTTCTCATTGGATTCTTCCATTTCAACTCGTGATCGTGATGGAATTCAGAAAACGATGTCAGGTTTGTTAAAGTTAATTTTTCCGAATGCAGACGCAACTGAAGAAGAAACTCGTTGGCTTTTGGATTTTGCGATTGAAGGACGTAAACGTGTTAAAGATCAGATTATGCGTTTTGACTCAACGTATGCGAAACCAAGGTTTAAATATACAAATTCCCAAGGAACCGTTTATCAGGTTCAAACACTTGAAGAAAAAGAATATCCTGAGTATTATGATTTAGAATTACAGGTCGATTCAGATGAGTCTTCCCCAAAATCAGATTTTTTAAATGAACCTTCTTTTTCAAATGAGCAAAATTTGAAAGAAGGCCACTTCGATTACCCAGAAAACTCACATGGAATTTCATATGAAACTTTATTGTTGCCATATTTGCGTGGGGCTTCGAATATCGTCATTGTAGACCCCTATTTACGCAACTATTGGCAGATCAGAAACCTTATGGAACTCCTTTTGGATTTAATTCACTCAAAAGCATTGGAAGAAGAGATCAACATTCAAGTAGTGACATCTAAAGATGAATATGCTCCTGAAAAACAGGAAGATTTTTTTGTTCAAGTTACAAATGCTGTGATGAGCGCCGGAATTCATCTTACTCATACTTATGATCCAATGATTCACGACCGTTATATTGCTACTAAAACTTGGCAAATCATTCTGGGACGAGGCTTGGACATTTTCCAAAATTATGATGGTAATAATACATTTTCACTTCAAAACACGCTCCAAACGTTTCGTTCCTGTCGCAGTTTTGGAATAACTTATATCAAATCGAAAGAGTAAACATTTTCCCATTTCAAGATGAAAATCAGAACTGAAACCGACCATTAAGACCCATTGGCTTGTTCAATCAATAACGAGGAAAGCCAAACTTCAGACTCACCTTTAAGGTCAATTGTAAGCGAAAAGTTCACATTTTCATTCAGATGGGAACTTTATACTTGCAGTAGGCCTAGATACCAAGCGTAGCAGACTCTTATGGTACATTTTCTCCACTCTATTATCTTTTCTCGATGCTCTCGACTTGTTATTAATAACAAATTTTCACTAAAATTCCGTCAAAAGCCAGAAAATCTTGATTTCCTGCATTCCAAGTTTGTAAATTTTTCAGGAATAGTGTCAAAGACTTTTAATCGATATTTGATGTGATTCCATAGCGCAAAAACAATTATTTTTCAAGGTAACACCTTTCTGTTTTGGGTGAAGGCTTTTCAAAACCTAATTAAGATCAGGGGCCCTCTTTTATCATTCACAAATTGCTCTTTGTTTTTTTCCAAAAACTAAACGTTCCCCTTGACAGTGCATTGTTTTGTATTATGATTAAGTTTATCGAGTTTTCGTTCAAGAGCTTAAACGAAAAGAACGTCGAGAATTCCATATCCCCCGGTTAAACAACAAGACAAGTTAATATGGTTTCGCGCTATAAAACGAATTGTCCCAGCGTGCCATCGTATACAATGGAATTCCGAATGATCGTAAGTAAACTGACTACCACGAAATCTTCGTACATCAGATTCCTGAAGATACACTTCAGGCAAAAGTACACAGGATAACAGACGCTCAACAAACAGGTTCCGCTGAATACTAATGGAAGTGGTAAAAGAACTTGTGGACACATTGTAGGGAGATAGTCTTATGGGAACTTCAAATAACAAAAGAATAGAAGAAACCGCTATTAATCAGCTAGAAGCAGAATTATTGCTTTGTCCTTTTTTGGAATCATTTATTAATAGAAATGACAAAACACCGTCTTGGGATGGATATGTCTCGGTCTATAAAAGTGATTCACATAGAAAAGAAAACTTTTTCGGGCGAGCTCCGATACAGATTAAAGGAACGGAGCAGAATATCTGTTCCGAACGCCCATCCTGCTCGTGCGAAGTATCAGATCTCAGAAACTATTATAGGGATGGAGGCTGCCTTTTCTTCTTCATTAGCGTGAACACTCCTCCTAACATTTATTATTCAAGTCTACATGTGTTTGATCTTAAGAAAATATTGGATAAGGCGGGACACCAAAAAACCACAACCATATATTTAGATAAGTTTCCTCAGAAAGATCCCGGTGAGATGACCTCTATTTTTATAGATTTCATTGAAAACTCACGCAAACAGCATAAGTTCATTAATAAAGAAATTCCATCTCTTGAACAATTGCAAAGTAACATTGGCGTTATCGATTCTTTCTCTTTCTGTATATACAATTTGGGAAGGAAAATAGATAATATTGCGAACTATATTTCTTTGCATAGATTCTACTTATATGCAAAAGAAAAAGGGATTTGCAATTCAGAGATCCCTGTATATAAGATTAGCGATGCAATTGTCTCGACACTTGTTCCTGGCAAGGTCATGGTTAAAGATACAGAGTACTTTCCTTCGTTTATTGTCCAGCATGAAAAGGGTAAACAATTTTTCCTTATCGGAAAAGGAATCAGATTGTCTTTTGATTCCACAAATAAAAAGGCGAGTATGAATTACAAGCCAACTGGAACGTTATCAGATTTCATACAGGATGTATCATGTTTGTTTGATATGACCGAGAATCAGGAAATTACTCTTAATGGTATTAGGATACCCTTTAATGGAATGGATAATGTTGACCTGAGTGAGTGCAAAGACTACTTTCAGAATGCCAAAGAAATTAAAAGAACACTTGATTTGCTTGGAGTAACAGAAGAACTTCAATGTGAGAATCTTTCTGATGAGGATGATATCATTCTTGGGAACTTGGTAAATGCTGTTCTGTATAACCAAAAGTTTGATTTCTCCAATACCACAGATACAGTGATTCAAGGCCCTATTAAGATTGCGAACCTGTCGATATGGATATGGGCGATCAGACAGGAAGATGGGTATTATCAACTTGAAAACTTTTTTAAGCCCCATAATACTGTATTCTTTGAAGAAGATGATATAGCTCGTAGTAATCCAATTCCTGCATCGCATTATCTACTATTAAACAAGGAAGCTTTTATCCATACTTCAAATATGAATTATGAAGAGGTTGAGAAAGACATTTGCTCTATGAATCATCATCCGCTCTTGATTGGATATGTAACGTTCTTGATGTTGAATGTTCTACTTGGATATGATGAGCAAAGAGAAAAAGATGACCGCCTTCTTGACTTGGCAAAAACGATTTGCGACTGGATCGCATTAGATAAACAAACTGACAGGGAACCTTTCCTGAGGTTGAATCAACTACAAATTGAAAAGCGAAGGCGGCCTCTCACCATACTGGAGAACATCGAGTTAGGCAAATTTACAGACACAAAATACTCCGCCGATATACGTTGTGGTGCATTCCTGCTATTGGGAGCATCTGAAGAAGCACAAAAATGTTTTGATGAACTGTCACCAGAAAAACAAAAAGAGTTTATCACATATCCCATATGTCATTTTGGCAAGCTGATACAAAAGGAAACGCCGTAAAAAAGCAAATGGAAACTCCAGACCTGATAGTGTCAAATGTGGAGAATATCGGCACGCTCTTTCTGAACTACATTACGGTGATGAAGGATGAGAATGGCAAGCAGAAGATAGTCGTCACCTTCGACACTATCCGTTGATATGAGTAAAGAAGCTAAGCCCAAGAGTTAACCAAGATGGGCAAAAGGCTGCTATTGCAAAGACGAATACCCCTCCGTAAGCTCTTGTGACAAATAAAATAATGGAGTAGCTTCTTCTCTGATTGTTCCCAAAGTGGCGGAGTAGGAGACCGCGCCGCCATATCTGATAATTCTGGATTTTGGTTGGACCCCCTACAGCTTTATTATTTTTTTGGTATAATGCACGTAATGAACATAAAAGATTGATAGCTGGGGAAATCCCGGGAGGGAGAACAATGATCGAGTTTTCTGCCAAAGATACTTATAACGTGCGCAAGACGCTGGAAGACGTGGACTTTCGTCATTTCGCCAAGCAGATTGCTTGCAGGTGGGCGGATTATTTTGCCGCGTCAAAAGGTGCTATTTCGCAAGACAGCGTTATGGGCTGGATGCTCGTTGAAGAAGCCATTGCCACCGCCCGATTCTGGAATATCCTTAACGCGGAATTCGCATACGACCTTTCGACCTGGCTGAAGGAATCGAAGTTCGTTGGAAATGTGCCTTCAGACGCAGCGAAAGAGTATGAAGCAAAATTCTCCGTTGATCCGAATTATATCCAATCCCTGCCGGAATCAGCGCCTAAACGATACAGCTACGAACAGTATTTCGTTTACAAAGAAGTCTGCAAAGCCTTGGGCGTGGATCCTGATGTTACAGACGAGGAGTAAGCCTGGAACCCGACAAATCAGGCACAAGCGAAAAGAAGACAGTTAAGCATTTTGAAATGGTATCCGCTTTTCGCTTGTACCTGACCTTCAGGAGTCTGAAAATGGCTTCTAAATTCTTCTAATAAATTCGGGGAATCTGTTCTCTAATGCAATTCCCGGATTTTCTTCACAGGTTCGCTCAATCCTTTCTGCTGCATGATTTTCCAGCAATCTTCTTTCTTTGCCCATTCTGAAATTTGCCGACCTTGCGCTGTGTCAAGCAAAGCGTCAAATATTTCCTTTCCCCAAATCTTAAACTGGGTTTTCAGTTCATCTGAAATATCCTGATTCTTCCAGATTTGGAGCAGATCCATTCTCTTGCCATATTGATATGACAACAGAGAAACCAGATAGGTTGCGACATTCATCGGCGAGGCAGGAATATTCTCCTTATCATGAAGAAGTACCCCGTAAGATTTTCGGAACAGAATTGCCTTTGCCACAAGTTTCCTGAAGTCTTCCTGAGTTGGGAGGGGATCGTCTTTTTGAGCTGCTAGCGCTTCCATGAATCTTGCGAAACATTTCTCACTGCCAAGGCTCACAATTTCCGGTCGCTGCGCCCAGGCAAAGAAATACTTGCTCATTTCCGTTTTCGTGAATTTCATACTGGTGGGACGTTCTTTTTTTAATTGTTTCAGCTTCTTTGGATTATTGCCAGCCTGTTTTTTGAGGGTAGTCATATACTTTCCACTCCCACGTTCATAAAACCAGCGGCTATGACCATCCGGGCAGTAGGTTGTATTTGCAAGTTTCTCAAGCTCGACATGAAACCTGTGGTTCGAGGAGAGATCGGCTGTTTTTACCTTATTCTGTGAATTGGAATAGATCGATACTTTGGAAATGAACATTTCATCAAAGTCCTGGTGTTCCTCCGGATCGTCTGACGGAGGAGGAACCAGTATTTTTGCCGGAACCACAATATCATTCAGATCGACCTCGTCTTTATATTTCTGTTTGGTAAAAAAGATGGAAGCAACCGTCTGCCCGCCATTGACAATTTGTAACCCATTGATACCGGTTATACAGTATCCTCTTTCCTGCTGCTCGCGAACAACGTCCATCGCCGTCATCACAATACCATTATTATAGGCCATAAAACGCTGCGGCTCTGTACGAATTGTATCACGGATCCCTTTGTTGATTTTACCATTCTGATCGAGGAAGGATCTGACATTGGCTTCGAGAAGCCTTTCTCCATAATCCCGATAAACATCATACAGTATTTGAGCGGGAATAGCACAGAGTATGCAGTCATAATCATAATTTCCACGGGTAACATAAACACAGGGGATCCCTCCATAGGGAGTGAGATTTGCGATAATATCGGATTGGCTTTCCCCTTTATCAACGTAATGCCAATAGCGTGTAAAGTCCACCAGCTCGATATTGTATGTAATCCCATTGATTTCCCTGGATTTCACTGTTCTGGAATTTTCAGAAATTTTGTAGTTCGTCAAGAGAAAAATGCGAACCCGTCCAAACTCGGTCTCACGAATGGTTTCCGCAAGTCCATAGACTTCGGAAGATGGATCCGTTATCGCAGAGACGTTTCCTCTCTTTGCGTACTGATAAAACCGGGCACACTGCTGAATTTTGGACTGCAATTGGGATGTCGTGATTTCTTCAAGTTCCGGTTTGTCATTATAAAGTGTTACAAAAAGATCCAGGACACCGGTTTCAGGATTGGCTGCCTCGTCATTATTTACGGCATAAGCATTCAGAGAAACGTTACCACTGCGAATGACTGCCTGATACTGACAAAGACGTGCATCATCACAGGCAAGGCCGCTTTCAGAGATTTCATGAAGCACTGTTTCCGTAAAAATCCCCTCACGATAAAGATTTTTTTCATCGTCGGCATCCTGTATTCTTTTCTGATATTCTTCCTGAATATCTTCGTAAAAACTCTGATAAAATTCTGCCTCACTATTCATGAATAACCTCCTCACAAAAATGATTAAAAGGAACAGTGTTTATTGCCATTTGCTCCAGTTGAAGCGTATAGCGTGCGGATGCGATTGTAACAGGGACATTATGCCGGGTCAGGCACGGGAACTGGTCATCGACCGGATAGAGTACTGCCTTTTGAACCCGAAATTTATCAGCATAACGTTCCGCATCTTTCGCCAAATAACCAACGTTCAAAAGGAGAGAATCAAAAAGGATTTGGGTTTGAGAATCATCTCCGATGAGTTGGTCGATCTCCTCGATCTGTTCAGCCAAATTCAAACCATTTGGACCCATATTTTCAGGAAATTGGACAGGGCATCCAGATTATTCTGGAGCTTGGTATCATCCCTGAAAAAATTGATGGTTTCCTGCAATGTACCACTCAGAGAAAGGTTCAGAGCTATTTCCTGAGCAGCTCTCATTTTCACGGGAGAAGTTACCATCAATGCCGGGTGATGCATGACTTTTAAACCATATTCCCTGGGAGTCAGATTCATCTGAATGGCTATATTAAATTCTTCACGCAATTCTTCGGCGGCTTCCGTAATAACGGTGAACCAGTCCTCCAGCGGTTGAGTCAAATAAAGACGGCACACATCCAGATAACCTGGTCTGTAACCGAACCACCGGCCCATCTGCATGAGAGTATCGTACATGCGGGAAGCTCTCATGAAATAGCTGACTGTGAGTCCTTCCAGAGTTAATCCGCGTGAAAGTTTATCGCCTCCAATAACAATAGTACGAAGACATGGATTTTGGCATTAATCGCAGACGGATTATGATTTTTATCGGGATTGCCGCTGGAATCTGTCATATCTTTTTTGTGTCCATAGGCACATTGTCGGCCTCATCGTCAATAACAAGCAGCGGAATATCTGGGACAAATTGTCAGGTTTGTCCGACACATTCCATTTCAAGACACCCACCTTTAAAGAATGTTTTTTAACTTACTCCGATTGTTCTTTATTCCCACAAGAAATTCAATCTATTGACAACCGATACCATTGTTTCTGTCCCTTATTCAATAATTCAATAGGTTAAATATGACCTTTGAAATTATCCCCCATTGTGTTTATTTTTGTTTATGGTAAACTTAGTGTAAAAAGAAACAAATTTGTCTATAGTTTTTCTTCGACCCTATAATTTTCACATTATGCAATCCAAACCACGAACAAACTGGACAAAACCCGAGTTAAAACTTGCCTTTTACCTATACTGCCAGCTTCCATTCGGGAAACTCCACTATCGGAATCCCCTGATTCAAAAGCTTGCCTCTAAATTGGGAAGAACCCCTTCATCTGTTGCAATGAAACTCGTGAACTTTGCCAGTTTGGATCCGTTTATTCAAGCGTCAGGTCGGCTTGGTCTTCGCGGTGCGTCCAAGCTGGACCGTGAAGTTTGGGATGAATTCCACAACAACTGGGAGGGTTTAACCGCAGAATGTCAAACCTTTTTTGAGGTTCCTGCTGAAACATCTGTATCACCTGTCATCACCAAAGTACCTGAAATCACGGAACGAAAAGCAACAGTCACGACCCGAATCGGACAGACATTTTTTCGCCAGGCGGTCTTGGCAAGCTATGGCGAAAAATGCTGTATGAGTAATACCGCGATTCCTGAGTTGCTGATAGCAAGTCATATTATTCCTTGGTCTGAAGGGAAGGAACGTTTGAATCCAGCAAATGGCCTTTGCCTCTCAGCCATTCACGACATGGCTTTTGACAAAGGTTTTATGACTGTTTTTCCCGACTTTTCTATTGGAATTTCCTTAATTCTCAAAAAACACCAAACAGACTTAAACGCCCCGATCACTCTGCATTTATGCCAGTTGGAAGGCACTCAAATTAGGCTCCCAGAGAAATTCCTTCCAAAATCTGAGTTTTTAGAATGGCACAATAAACACATATTTTTAGGTTAGCCAATAATACCCCTGTGACACATTTGAGGAACACCAAACCTTTCCACCTCGATCACAAAATCACGAGGAACCGGCATTCCATCAATTAAGGAAGGCTTGACAAGAGAGAACAATTTATACCCAGCTTTCTCAAGCACATCCATAATATCCTCAAAGACCAACTTATTGTTCAGCTTTGCAGTGAGGATACCCACAACGTTTTCCATCAAAAACACCGCAGGCCTGTAGTTTTCGACAATTCGTTTGTATTGACGATAGAGTTCAAAACGCTCATCACCTTCAGGGGTATAGCCAGTTTTGCTACGGTTTTTTACCCTTCCCATGATGGAGTATGCCTGGCAGGGGGGACCGCCAACCAAAATCCAGTTTCGATTTTGATCAGCTATTTCCTCGATTTTTTTATCTAAATCTTCGTTAGAGACTTTCCCCATTTCCATCTGGAGTACTGTTTCCTCTGCTTCTGCATATTCCTTGGGGAAAAAAGACTTAAAACTCTCAGTTGAAGGGGTTCCTTCTAACCATTCGATGTATTGTTTCTTCTTTTTGGGGGCAAGCAGATGGTATGCGGACCGGATTCTGAGCGTCTCACAAGCATCCGTATCTTTCTCAACGGAAAGGGCAATACGAAACCGCAGCTTCTTCCCCTCCGTGGAAGAAAAACCTTCTCCCAAACCACCCGGACCGGCAAAAACATCAATAACTGGTATTATTTTCTTCATAATAAATAATAAACTTTTCAATTGAAAAACAAACTTTCAATGTCTGTAAATTCCCTGGAAAAGTCAAGGGGGGGCTAAAACAAAAATCAGTATTTTCTTGTTCATTTTTGGTGTTTTATGGAAAATGTGGAAATTGCAGAAAATTTACGAAAGTGACCCCACTTTTTTTCAGGAGTCCATTTTCTGATTTATTTCCAGCAAGATCAGAGGTAAAATGTTTACCTGCTCATGGAAGCGAAGTGCCCAGCAAATGATGAGAACGTGGTTGAGAAATCTGTATTTTCCCTTTTCGCCCAAAAATGCTCAACCAAACTTCAAATCAGTACCAGAACTGCTTTAGGCAGAAATCTGTTATTTATAACAACTTTTCGCCACCCCCCATCAAAAGCTGCCCCAAGCAGCAGTCTTAATTCCGAAAATTTCCCGAAATCTTCCCCACGGTCATTTCCGCGCGAAATCCGGACCCTTGACAACGCGTTTTCTTAATATTATAATGGGCCTTATCGTTCATCTGCGGCTTGGAAGCCACCCGGGATGCAGGAGGAATCGAGTCAAACCCACTGAAAGAAAAAACCATGAAAACTATTGAACCGGAACTTGCGGCCAAGCCTCGCTACGAGGTACTGGACGGCTTGCGAGGCGTTGCGGCGGCGATGGTCGTCGCTTTTCATCTTTTCGAGACGTACTCGGGCGGCGACCACACCCGGCAGATCCTCAACCACGGATACCTTGCCGTCGATTTCTTCTTCGTGCTCTCCGGCTTCGTCATTGGGTACGCCTATGACGACCGCTGGGCGAAGGGCATGAGCATCTGGACGTTCTTCAAGCGGCGTCTTATCAGGCTCCACCCGCTGCTCATTCTCGGGACGGCATTCGGCGCACTGCTCTTTTACTTTGGATACCACATAGGGCCGACTGCGGAGGAGAGCGTGTTCCCGATGATCGCCACGACGTCGCCGTGGAAGATGCTGGCGGTCATGTTCCTTTGCTTCACGATGATCCCGCTGGGGAAGTCCATGGACATTCGAGGGTGGGAAGAGACGAACCCGCTCAACGGACCCGCCTGGTCGCTTCAGTGGGAATACCTCGCCAACATCCTGTACGCCCTGATCATCCGCCGTTTTTCGACGCTTCTGCTCGGGGCGTTCGTGGCGGCAAGCGGCGTTTTGACCGTGCTGCTCTGCCTCAACATCGACGTGTTCGGAGTCCTTGCCGCACGTGATTACGCCGCCTATACGGTCATCGGAGGGTGGTCGCTTGCGCCCGACCAGCTTTTGATCGGCGCGACGCGGCTGCTCTATCCGTTCTTTGCCGGGCTTCTGCTTTCGAGGCTGCACGCTTCCATCACGATCAGACGCGGCGGGTTTTTGCTCTGTTCGATCATCATCGCTGCAGTGCTGGCCATGCCCTACTTCGCGCCGGTTTCCGCGCCGTAGGTGAACGGTGCGTACGAGGCTGCGGTCATTCTTGCCGTTTTCCCGCTTGTCATCGCGATGGGTTCCGGCTCGTGCGGCGGCGGGCGGCTTTGCCGCTTCCTGGGTGAACTGTCGTTTCCCGTGTACATCATGCACTTCCCGCTTGCCTATATGCAGATGGCGTGGGTGAAGGCCCATGCGTCCGCGCCGCTCGCGCAGCACATTGCCGTCAACGTTTCCGTGTACATCCTTGCCGTTGCGATCGCCTGGGCGGCCTACAAACTGTACGACATTCCGGTCCGTCAGTGGCTCTCCGGGAAACGCAAGGAGCAAAAACCCGATAAGAAGGAAATACAAAATGAAGAAATCAAGTGAACTTGATATTAGAGGAACGGTTGTCCGCGTCATGAAAATCAACGGCGAGGACTTTGTATGCCTTACCGGATTCTAAACCCACCGAATTCGAGGGGTTTAGAAATGATAATTGATTGGACAATTTATCCTTAGTCCAACAAAATGGATTTCAGCTGCGAACACCCTATCGGAACGTTACGGAGGTTTGAAGGGCTTCATCATTTCGATCCGTAGATTTTAATGAAATACAAAATGAACAGACGTGACTTTATCGGTTCGATCAGCGCAGCGGCGTTGCTGTCGTCCGTCTTTTGGGAGAAGAACGTACACGGGTTTTAATTTAGCCACAAAGAACGCAAAGAACGCAAAGGAGAGAAGAAAAAAGAAGGGATTTTTTGCGAACCCAAAGCCCTTTCGACGCTTTTTCCCGAGAAGTTGCAATGCAAAAGGAAATTAACTTTCCCCTTTGCCCTCTTTGCGTCCTTTGCGTTCTTTGCGGCTTAAATAAAAGCGAGAAACAGGAGAAGAGATAATCCTCAAATATAGTACAAGGAGTTTCAACATGACCCGATTGATTTTAGGAGCAATTCTCATGGCTATGGCATTGACCGCAAACGCTGCGGTGCCCGAACTGACGCAGGAATGACCCCGGTGAAAAGGAGAGTCAACCCATGAAAAAGATCGCGTTTTTCGACACGAAAAGTTACGACAGGGAATCGTTCGACCGTCTGAACGCCAGGCGTACGAGATCCGCTATTTCGAGCCGTGCCTGATCGCTGTGTCACGGCTTGTAATTCGTAAACACCGAGATCAACAAGCCCAAAGCGAAATTTTTTGAATTTTTTTGACCGCCGGTCATTGACTTTGAGTCAGAATATGTTATAATATGAATCATCTTTCACTAAAAGGAGATGAAGCAAATGTCAAAGCGTCAGGAAAATGCGCTGGAAACGCGCCGCAAGATATACACGACGGCTTGTTCCCTCATCGAGGAAAAGGGATTCGCCAACGTATCCGTTGAGGACATCACAAACGCCTGCGGCGTCGCCAAGGGAACCTTCTACGTGTATTTCAAGCGCAAGGAGGAAATCGTTTTTGAGTGCTGCAAGGAATGGTTCAGCGACGTGGATCGTAAGGCGCGCGAGCACAAGGGGACGATTGTGGCGAAGCTCGCGTTCTACTTCAAGGGCTTCATGGAAGGCGTGACTTGCGGTGGTGTGGAACTCTGTCGCCAGTGGGTACGCGAGGTGATCAACCCGAACGATTCGCCGGGCGACATGTGTGGCGGAAAGTACGCCTACGACCTCAAGCATCTGACGGCGTTCCTCAAGGATGCGGTGAAAGACGGCACGCTCAAAAAGTCCACCCCCGTCGAAACGCTTGTGCACATCTTCATGTGCGAACTTTACGGCATGACGACATGCTGGTGCATGAGTGACGAGAAATTCATCCCCGAAAAGTGGGTAGGCCGCTTCACCAGGCTGCAGCTCCCCGCCCTGCTCGGACCATATTTGAACGAAACAGAAAGGGAAGCAAAATGAAAGTACTGCTCATTATCTGAAGTTCCCCGCGAACGGTAACACGGCGTGGCTCCTCAAGAACCTCAAGCGGGACGACGCCATCCCCCGCCCCGCCGACGAACCCTGGCAGCCCATGCACTTCATCCGGTAAAAATCACAAAGGAGTATCAACATGACCCGATTCATCATAGGAGCAATTCTCATGGCTATGACTTTTACCGCAAACGCTGCGGATCTGGAACTGACACAGGAATGGGACAAGACGTTCCCGAAATCTGAGAAGGTGGACCACTGCAAGGCGACCTTCCAAAACCGCTTCGGCATCACGCTGGCGGCGGACGTGTACAAGCCGAAAGGTGCGGAGGGGCGGCTGGCGGCGATTGCCGTCAGTGGTCCGTTTGGGGCCGTGAAGGAACAGTCGAGCGGTCTCTACGCCCAGACGCTTGCGGAGCGCGGGTTTTTGACCATCGCGTTCGACCCGTCCTTCACGGGGGAATCGGGAGGTTCACCTCGCTACGTCGCCTCGCCGGACATTAACACGGAGGACTTCCAGGCAGCGGTCGATTACCTCCTCAGCCGCGATGACGTGGACCCGGAGAAAATCGGCATCCTCGGCATTTGCGGGTGGGGCGGTCTTGCCATCAATGCGGCAGCGATCGATACGCGTGTCAAGGCGACCATCGCCTCGACGATGTACGACATGACCCGCGTGACGGCGAACGGTTACAACGACGCAGAGGATTCGGCCGCTGACCGCATGAAGAAACGCGAAGCGATGAACGCCCAGCGCATCGTCGATTTCCAGTCCGGGACGCCCAAACGCGGCGGCGGGGTCGTTGATCCGCTTCCGGACGACGCTCCGCAGTTCGTCAAGGACTACTACGCCTACTACAAGACCCCTCGCGGCTTCCATCCCCGCTCGCTTAACTCGACGGACGGCTGGAACGTGACGAGTTTCCTCTCGTTCCTGAACGCCAAACTGCTCGCCTATGCCGACGAGATCGAGAGCGCGGTCATGGTCCTCCACGGTGAAAAGGCGCACAGCCGGTACTTCGGCGAGACCGCTTTTTCCAAACTCAAAGGCGAGAACAAGGAACTCGTCATCGTCCCCGGCGCGTCGCACTGCGACCTTTACGACGGCGGCGGAAAGAACGCCATCCCGTTCGACCGGATCGAGGCGTTTTACAGGAAATATTTGAAGTAGGGGCCGGCGCGTTTTCATTGGCCGCAAAGAACAAACCGGGACGCCGGATAAAATGAAAATCAACAGACAGAAAGGAAAAACCATGAGCAAGAAAGTACTGATCATCTCCTCCTCGCCGCGCAAGGGCGGGAACTCTGACATTCTCTGCGACGCGTTCGCGGAAGGGGCGAAAGCGGCTGGGAACGACGTCGAAAAAGTGCGGATCGCCGAACTCAAGATCGGTTACTGCACGGGCTGTTACGCCTGCCAGAAGACGGGCAAGTGCGCCCTCAAAGACGACGCGCGGGGCGTCATTGACAAAATGATGGCCGCCGACGTGATCGTTCTCGCCTCGCCGGTCTATTTCTACACGATCTGCGCCCAGCTCAAGGCCCTCATTGACCGTACGGTGGTCATTTATCCGAATCTCACGAACAAGCGGTTCTACTACCTCCTCACGATGGCGGACACGGACCGTTCAAAGTTCGGCGGTTCGCTGGCGGCGCTTCGCGGATTCCTCGACTGTTACGACGGCAGCGAGGAGTGTGGCTTGGTCTGCGCCGACGGCGTGTACGAAAAAGGCACAGTCAAAGACACCCCGTTCGTCGCCGAGGCAAAAGCCCTTGGAAAGAAAATCAGGTAAATCAGGAAATCCACCTGCAAGGAAACAACAGACCATGATCATACGAAAGTATCGTGAGGCGGATCTGGACGAAATGATCGCCATCTGGAACGAGATCGTCGAGGCGGGAGACGCCTTTCCGCAGGAAGAACCGTTGACACGCGAGACGGGCGAGGAATTCTTCTCGGCCCAGACGCATACCGGCGTGGCGGTTGACGAAGCCGGTACGGTTCAGGGGCTTTACATTCTCCATCCGAACAACGTGGGCCGGTGCGGTCACATCGCCAACGCCAGCTACGCGGTCCGGGCCACTTGCCGGGGGCAGCACATCGGTGAGAAACTGGTCATCGACTGTCTCGAACAGGCCAAAGCCCACGGATTCGGCATCCTCCAGTTCAACGCAGTGGTCGAGGGGAATACCCATGCGCGCCATCTTTACGAACGCCTTGGTTTTACCCAGCTTGGCACGATCCCGAGCGGCTTCCGCATGAAAGACGGAACGTTCGCCAACATCTGCCCGTATTTCCGCGAAACAGGGTTTTAGAAAACAGGGAGAATCAAACATGAAAACACGCAAACTCGAAAAATTCACCGTTTCATCCGTCGGGATGGGGTGCATGGGATTCAGTCACGGGTACGGCGCACTGCCGCCGGAAGATGAATCAATACGCCTCATGCGCAAGGCTTACGACATGGGCTGCACGCTCTTCGACACGGCTGAGGCTTATGGTCCGTTCGTGAATGAAACCCTCGTCGGCAAGGCCGTGAAACCGTTCCGGGACAAGATCATCCTCACGACCAAGTTCACGCCTTGCAAAGTGGGCGATCAGGACATAACGAACGAGGAGAAATTAACCGCAAAAGGGATCCGCAAGGCACTCGAGGATTCGCTTCGCCGGCTGGGGACCGACTACGTGGACTGTTACTACGAGCATCGGGTCCCGCTTGCAAGCCGTCCCGAAGATGTCGCCGAGGTGATGGGCGAACTCATCAAGGAGGGAAAGATTCGCGGCTGGGGGCAAAGCCAATCGACTCCGGAGCAGATTCGCCGCGCCCACGCCATCACGCCGCTTTCGATGATCCAGAGCGAGTATTCAATGATGGAACGGATGTTCGAGGCGGAGGTGATCCCGCTCTGTCAGGAACTCGGCATCGGCTTCGTCGCGTTCTCTCCTATGGCGAGCGGTTTCTTGAGCGGCAAATACACGGCTTCCATGACCTACGTGGGAGATGATGTTCGCCGAGCCATCACACGTTTCGCAAAAGAGAACGTGATCGCCAACCAGCCGCTCCTGGACACTCTCGAAAGGCTTTCCTCGGCCAAGGGCTGCACCAAGGCCCAGCTCGCACTCGCTTGGATGCTTGCCAAGTGGCCGCACGTTGTGCCGATTCCGGGGATGCGCTCGGATGAACGAATCGAGGAAAACCTCGGTGCGGCAGACGTGGAACTTTCACCGTCGGAACTCGCGGAAATCGAGACCGAACTCAGCAAAATAACCATCCACGGCAATCGTACCGATGAGGACATTCAGAGGATGGGCTACGTAAAGGCTCAGTGAAACGAAAGAGAAACCATGATGAACAAACTGGCATTTGCCCTTATTCTCGCAATGGGCTGCGTCCCTGTGACACTGGCTTCACCCGATACTGAGACCTCCGGGACGGACGATCTCGTGGTGCGTATTGCGGAAATCGAAGTCTTTCCGGAGTGGCTCGACGCTTACCTCGCCGCGGCAAGAACGGTCGGCGCTGAGTCCGTCGCGAAGGAGCCGGGGGTCGTGTGCATTTTCCCGATGCGGCAGAAGGAAAACCCCTGCACGATCCGCATCGTGGAAATCTACCGCAGCGAGGCGGCATACAAGACGCACCTTCAGACCCCTCATTTCCGGACCTACAAGGAAGGAACGCCGCACATGATCAAGTCGCTGAAACTCGTCCCCATGACCCCGCTCGACGCGGAAGGAATGAAGCTCATTTTCAGGAAAGAAGGGACAAACCGATAAGCAAGAACGATTATGAGATGACACCATGAAACAACTTATGAAAAAGATCGCGTTTTTCGACACGAAAAGTTATGACAGGGAATCATTCGACCGGCTGAACAACGGGCGGTACGAGATCCGCTATTTCGAAACGCGCCTGACCGCTGCGGCGTTGCCATTGGCCGAGGGCTGTGATGCGGCTTGCGCGTTCGTGAATTCAGAGATCGACCGGACCGTGGTCGAAGGGCTGGCCGCTCGCGGAGTCAAGGTCCTCGCCATGCGCTGCGCGGGTTACAACAACGTCGATTTCAAGGCGGCTTACGAAAAAAAACTGACGGTTGTGCGCGTCCCGGCCTATTCGCCTTACGCGATCGCCGAACACGCAGCCGCTCTTCTATTGACGCTCAACCGTCACATCCACAAGGCTGCGGCACGGACACGGGACTTCAATTTCTCCCTCGTTGGTCTGACCGGCTTCGACCTCCACGGCAAGACGGCTGGCGTGATCGGCACAGGGAGGATCGGGCGCATTTTCACGGACATTTGCAAAGGATTCGGCATGAAGGTCCTCGCCTATGACGCTTTCCCCGACCCCTCGAACGGCCTTGAGTATGTGACTCTGGATCAGCTGCTCGCGGAGTCGGACATCATTTCGCTGCATTGCCCGCTTATGCCCGCAACCCATCATATAATCAACGCGGAGACGATTCGGAAGATGAAGCGCGGCGTGGTGATCATCAACACCTCCCGCGGCGGACTCATCGACAGCGTGGCTCTGCTGGCGGCTCTTCGCGAAGGGACCGTGGGCGCCGCCGGTCTGGACGTTTACGAGGAAGAAAGCGAATGGTTCTACGAAGACCGCTCGGAAGTGACCCGGCAGAACAAGACGCTTTCCCTGCTCGTCTCGATGCCGAACGTGATCGTCACTTCGCACCAGGCGTTCCTGACGCACGAGGCTCTTGCGAACATCGCCCAGACGACGTTTGAAAACCTGGACGCCTACTTCTCCGGCGCTCCGCTCGAAAACGAGATCTGCTACCGCTGCCTCGGCACTGGCGGCGCCGGAAAAAAGGACTGCCCTCGCAAAACGGACGGACGCTGCTTCAAATAGTCACCAGTCCCCGGAGGAAGTAAAGACCGCAGAGGGGAGGGATGATGGCGATTGCGTTGCCGCAGAGCTGGTTGAAAAACCAATTCACAATAAAGGAAACTGACATGAAGAACGAAACGATTTGCCGAAACATCGAGACGATGCGGCTTTTCGAGAAGTGTATCAACACGAACGACCTGGAACTTGGGAAGAAGCTCATTTCCGCAAAAGCCGCCTTCAGGACGCCGGTCTCGCCCGAGCCGCTGATGGGGGCGGAGGGGTACTTGAGCGTCGTGACGATGATGCGGGCGAGCTTCCCGGACGTCCAATGGAAACTCGAGGACATGGTTGCCGACGAACATACGGTCGCGGTCCAGTGGACCTGTTCAGGAACGTTCACCGGCTCGCAGCCGTTCGCGGGAATTCAGCCCAATGGCCGCAGGTTTTCCACGACCGTCATGAACTTCTACAAGTTCGACAATGACGGCCAGATCATCGACGACATTGCGGGCGTTGGTATCGCAGGGATCCTGCAAGGCATCGGAGCCGTTAAATAATCATTGAAACCACCAATATGGGTATTAACAACATGAACCGAAGATCATTTATCAGGAACGTGGGCGTAGTCGCGGGTACGGCTGCGCTCGGCAGCGTCGGCTGTACCAGGAGTACCACGAAAGAAACTAACGAGGAAACAGAGAAAATGAAAAAGAGCATCGTCATCAACTTCTCGCATACGGGCGAGAACTATTCGGTCGGGTTCATCACCGAGGGGAACACCGCCAAGGTCGCGAAGGAGATCGCCGCCCAGACCGGTACGGAGATCTGGGAGCTCAAGGAGAAAGAGCCCTATCCCGAGAAATACACGACCTGCATCGAACTCGCGAAACAGGAACTTGAGGCGAAGGCACGCCCGGAATTTGTCGGCGAGATCCCCGATCTTTCGGAGGTCGGCACGATTTATCTCGGCTATCCGAACTGGTGGTCTGCCGCCCCGATGATCATTTACTCGTTCCTCGACGCGGCGCAGATCGACGGCAAGACGATCCTGCCGTTCTGTACGCACGAAGGCTCGGGCCTCGGCTCCACGGCCCGCAAACTCGCGGCAGCGTACCCCAGGGTGAAGTTCGAACTGAAGGGCCTCGACATTTTCGGGCACGTCGCGCAAAACGAGCCGGACGAGGTCCGGGACGCGGTCGCCGGGTGGCTGAATAAATGACGCCCTTTTATTTTAGCCGCAAAGAACGCAAAGGACACAAAGAGGAGAGAAATATGAAAGACGGAAAACTGTTTGCGATGTTTTTCAACGGAAGCCCGCGCAAGGGCTGGAACACGGCAAAGGCACTCGAAAGTGCCGCTGAAGGGGCGCGCGAGGCAGGGGCCGAAACGGAGATCGTGAACCTTTACGATTTCCCGTTTGCGGGCTGCAAGAGCTGCTTTGCCTGCAAGCTCAAAAACGCGAAAACCAACGGCATTTGCGCCATCCGCGACGACCTGCGCCCCGTCCTTGAACGCGCACGTCAGGCGGACGTGCTTGTTCTCGGCTCGCCGATCTACTTCAGCTACCCGACCGGCGTGTACCGCGCTTTTATCGAGCGGCTGGCGTTCCCTGTGTACAGTTACCACTACGAGGACGGAAAACCGCTCGTCTGCCGCGACAAGGTGATCGAGACCGCGAACATCTTTACAATGAACTGCCCGGAAGAGATGATGAAAGACGTCGGCTATCCGGCCCTCCTCGAAGCAAACACGCAGGCGTTGGCTGCGGTTTTCGGAGCGTCGGAAACCCTCTACGTCTGCAACACGTACCAGTTTGCCGACTACTCGCGCTACGACATGACGCTCTTCACTGAAGAGGAAAAGCGGGCCTACCGCGATGCGCATTTCGCCACAGACCTTGCCAACGCGCATGATCTGGGTAAGCGTCTGGTCGAACGGGCAAAAACGCGTTGATCCTCTGCGGGAATCCGGAATGGCCCAAACAGTCGATCAAATTTTAGCCGCAAAGAACACAAAGGACACAAAGAGGAGAGAAATGAGAGTTGAGAGTGACTGCTGTATGAGGCGCACGTCGCTTGTTTGGATCATAGACTTGCTGTGTGTCGCCGCGCTGATCGGGATCACGATCTGGGTCGGGGGGCGTTATGCCGCGCTGCCGGACTCCATTCCTGTTCATTACGGCGCGAATGGAGTGATCGACGCGTATGGAAACAAGATCATGATCTGGATCCTTGCTGCCATCATGTGGGGGCTCTTCGTCGGCATGACGGCGGTCGAACAGTTTCCTGGACTTTGGAACATTCCCTTCAAGGTCACGAAGGAAAACCAGCTGCGTTTGCTGCCCCTGACATGGCATTTGCTCAGCACTACCAAGCTGGTCGTCATGGGGATTTTTGCTTATTTGATCGTAATGGCTGCGCAGGGCGGGAACCTGTCGCCGTATTTTACGCCAACGATCCTGACGGTATTGTTCGTAAATTTCCTGTATTGGGGGATTCGGCTCTTCCTGAATCGATGAACCTTTGCGCTCTTTGCGTCCTTTGCGGCTTAATAAAAACCGGGGGCTAATAAACCCCCTTTCTGTTATTAATAACAAAAACCCTAATTCTTTTCCCACGCAAGCGCGACGGTCCATAAAACAGTAAGAAAGGTCCTTTTTTTGAAATTCAGCATGGGTTTAAGGGTAAGGGTAAAATTGCTCGAAGGGGATCCCGCTCCCCGGAATCCTAATGCAATCGCACGACCGCCTCGACCGGGTAATGGTCCGACAGAAACAGGCCGTTTGCTTTGTCTTTAATGACCCGGGAGGAAACCGGTTCCAAACCCGGAGACGTCCATACGAAGTCGATGCGGACGCCCGACGATCTTCTCCCCCAGCCGTGGTATGTCGTTTCGTCCGTGTCGGGATAAAGAACGCCATAGACGTCCTGCAGCTTGACGGGAGAAACGGCGTCGTATTCTTTGTCCTCAATTTTCGTTTCGATCCTTTCGCCTGCAAAATACCGCATCGGCAAACTGTCTTTGGCGCAGTTCATGTCGCCTGTAATGAAAACCGGATCGCCGTGTTTTCTTTTCGCGATGAATTCCGCCAGAATGATCGCGCCTTCCAGTTTCGCCTGAAATGCAAGATCGAGATGCGTATTAAAGACGTAAACCGCCCGGTCCGTCGGCTTGCCGTCTTCCAGACGAACAAACCGTCCCCAGCAGACCGTGCGCGGAAGTCTGGAGCCTTCGCACCGGGACCCCGGCACGTCCGGCGTCGGGGAAAGCCAGAAAATGCCGTATTCCGTTTCGTCCAAAACCCAGCGGGACCGATTGTACAGCAGCGGCGTCCCTTCGCCTCGATCTGCGCTTTCTCCGCGAGGCCGATAAATCATGCCGTAGCCGGGCAAGGCGGCTTTCAGGTGGTCCACCTGGTTCAGTCTGGCTCTTTGAGGGGAAAAGATCGCTTCCTGGACCCCGACGAAATCATAATCGCCTCGCCGAATCAGGCCCACGACCCCCCGACGGCGATTTTTCCACTCTTCCGGCTTTCCCACTTCGCCTCTGGAAGTCCGAATGTTAAACGTCAAAACGTGTATTTCGAACGCCCCGGAATCGGTTTCGTCCGCCTGAACCGGCGACAAAACAAATGCCCAGGCCAGGAGCAGCAATCCATAAAACAAATTTTTCATCGTTTCAACCCAGCAGAAACCACTTTGCAGTCCTGCCCGACCATCAGCGTGGTTCAATGCGTATTTCGTTTCCGTGCGTAAAGCAACCCGAACGCGCCGAGCAGAAGAATCACCCACGCGGACGGTTCCGGCACGGCATTGGCAAAGTCAATACATAACACGATAAAAATATTATACCAGATGTTCCAGAATTTGATAGGCCTCAGAGGAAAAAAACCATAAATTTTGGGAAAGAATCGAGTAGGAGACCGCTCATTATTTAGGCGGTCGTCCTCTCACACCACCGTACGCGCCGTTCGGCAGAGGGCGGTTCAGTCGTTCATGCTGCGTTGACAGCAGCGAGGGTAAAGTGAGTCAAAGCCGCGTATCCTGAAGTCGGCCCGGGATTTGGCAGCCCTTCCACCGGTACAGCAGCCCGAAGGTTCCGAAAGCGTAAACGTTCCCCCGACCTTTGCCCTACCGATCGTGAGAGATGAAATGGTTTTCAGGGTGTTATTAATAACATCCTGCCCCCAACCTTCCAATACCTAAAAAAAGGCACGTCTTCTTTGAAGGCGTGGCTTTTTCCCATTCGCCCCCAAGGCGGGCTGGTGTGTTGCGCCCGTTTATTCCTCGTTTTCCTCTGGCTCCATGTTCCACGAGATCCGCTCGTTTTTGTCGGGCTTCCACAATTCCCGTTTGCCAGGCACATGGCAGCCAACCGAGTAGTACCGATCTGCGATCGTGTTCACGGGGAAGCGTTCGCCCGTCGTGGTGATCGCGACGTACTCCATCCTTTGGCTGTTCCAGAGAACGAGGCAGCCGGGGTCCTCCGGGCTTTGGCGAATGACGTCCCCATCATAGATCAGCCGACCGTCCCGCCCCTGGCAAATGGGCGTATGGTTCAGCGCCCAGCGACCGAGGACAGGGGATTCAAAAATATTCCCGACGACCTCAAACTCCGCGTACTGTCCGATGTTGATCATGCGGCAGCTATGGTCACTGCCGAAACATACGCACAGCTGTTCGAAGGTGTCGCCCCACTTGATGACCCCATGATCCAGCTCCCGGTAAAGAGACCCGAAGAATCCGTACGGGTTCAGGCAATACCGAATCCAGACAATGTCGTGCTCGAAGACCGGGTTCCCCAGGGAATCGGTGGTGGCGTACATGCCGATGGTCGTCGGGAAGACGGACTCCAGCTCGAACACCGGCGCATCATGCGTTCCCGTGTTGACAATGATGGAGTCCCGACCCCGGCCCGGGATGCAGCAGGGAGAACCATAAATAAACTTCCCGGTTTTGATGGAGATCGCACGAACGGTCCCTCTGTTGACTTCTTTCATTTTTGCTCCTGGGTTAAAGAAAATGACTCATTTTGAAGGCTGCTTCATTTATATCCATGATTCTGATAAAAATCAGAACACTCAGACAAAATCAGCGCCCATTGACTGACTCCGAAAACCTTATTCAGAGTGACTGTTTAATATGCCACAAAAGAAAGTGGGATTTAAGAGTTTTATCAAAACACAACATCTGTTTACACATGCAAAACATGTTATTAATAACAAGACCTGTCAATTCTTTAACGTTTGCCGCTGAATAAGTTACATCCCCGGACTGCAACGCCTCTGAAGTGCTATTCCTTTCTCAGGAAGTGATGCTTGTGAATATCACCAGCAAGCACAAACTTGAAGTTCGACAGAGTGCTCAACGGAATCGACTGAGGTATAAGTAAATTTAACATCAGCTATTTTTCAGGTAACTCAAGAGATAATTCTTCTCTTCCTGAAGCGCACGCTGCCGGGACTCAAAGGGTCCAAGCAGCGTGTCGTCATTCAGGGGGAGAAAACTGACGTACCAAAGTGTTTCGTCAGGGTTGCTGATTCTTTTGCGAACGCTCTCGGGAAGATTGTTTCTGGTCTCGACATAGCTTGCCCGCCTGATGATGCAGGTGCAGCACTCCTTTAATATGCTCCTTACGTCTTCGTCGTAAATAGCGAAACCTCTCATTGCTGGCTCCTTTCATCGTGGATTTCCTGTTCGTAGAATTCTTTGGTCTTTCTGTCGGTTTTGACATGAGCGCCGGTTCCTTTCATAACATCCTGTAGCGCCTTTTCACACGCAGGACCCTTGAAGCCCTGCGCCATGATGCGAAAACTGCCGTCCTTTTCAATCACGATCTCGATTTCCTTGGGCATTGTTAATCCTTTCTCAAGAAAAAATAAACGGCGCAGCAATGTGCTTCGCCTGTTTTGTTATTAATAACAGATTTCAGGTTTTTCGCAGGACCGAATCCTTTTCGGGTCCTCTTGCGGTTAATATTGTTGAATCCGGATGACCATACGCCCATCCTCATCAAACGCCACCGTTTTCCTCCGAAACCCGGCTTTTCGAGCGGCTGCGAGCAGAGACTTCTGAACGGTCCTCTGAATCAGCCGATCCAGCGTTTCCTGCTTGCCCCAGTTGCCCCCGTAGTTATCGTACTTCAGGGACCCTTCCGGGGTGATGACAATCGGATACCTCCAGCCGGGAAAAACGTATAGTCCGTGATTGGGGTCCGTTAGGTTAGTCAATGTATTTCAAAAATCCATACTTGATCACATGTCCTCAAAAGCTGAAATCATCCCCAGCAGCGACTGTACCAAACTGTCAATCATTTCTTCAAACACCTCACCAAGCATATACAATATGTCAACTGGCAACAAAGAGCTCATACAGACCGACCTGTTCAATATGTTTTTTGACATATATTTTGAAGTATCGTTTTCCCGATTTCTTACTTGAAAACTTTTCAATTCTTGGTAAAAAGCGGATAAAACAGCATAGAGATATTTCCATTTTTTAAAAATTTCTATATTTTTTGACAGCATCCCCTTGAATATTTTGCAAATATTTATATAATCTAATACATCATCAATGTATATACCAGACCAAAGTTCAGAAAGGGAAAAAAATGAAAACAAGGACGATGGTGTCAATCGACAAGGAACTCAAAAATGAAGCTGATGAGTATATCAAAACTCATGCCAATATACAGTCATTCTCAAGCCTCGTTTCGCTGGCATTGAAAAATTACATATACCGCGAAGAAAATGCTCAAAAGAAATCGAAACAAGATGATGTCACAATGCTGTTGATAAAGCAGTCTTTACTGTCTTGGCAAAATCTTTGCGAGGATATGTTTGCAACCTGCGAAACAAGCAAAAATACCAAAATGAATCCTCAAAAGATCCTGCGTTGGAAAACCACAATGGAACAACAGCAAGAGGTAATTGACCTATTTATTACACCTGCCTCAATCCCAAACAAAGAGTCAACACCTAAGGAATTGGATACATCTGTTTATTGAAACTATTATAACAAAATATCTACCCTCCAAAAGCAAGCCGCGGAGATCCTCAATGTGACTCCGCGCACCATTGACCATCTGCGCACCAATTGCGGATTGCCGTCCTATCTTCTGGATCGGGCGGTCCGTATTCCGGAAGATGGTCTCCGGGAGTGGCTAGAAGCGCGCACAAGCAGCGGCGTCGAGTCCCACCGGAAACCTGCCAAGCCGATGAAGGACTTCTGAATCATCGCGCTTTAGACTGTTTACCACCCCTGACCTTCTATGGCGCCACGCTGGCAAATATTTGCGGAAGGGGTTTCCCAATTAAGCCCTCAAATGGAGGTCCTCATGGCTTGTGTTTCATCGCGTAAAAACAAAAGCGGCACGGTTTTTGATGTTCAGTTCTACATCGGCTCCGAAAAGAAAAAGATGTGCGGCTACAAAACCAAGCGGCAGGCGGAACGTGCCGGGGACAAACTCGACTCGTTGGTCCGTTCGAGCACCCGAGGCGCAGACCTGCCGCAGGATGTTGTGGACTGGCTCGCCGGTCTGGACGACAAATATTACGCGAAGCTCGTCGGTCTGGGGCTGGCGGACGTGCGTATCAAGGCGGGGACGATCAAAGACCTGGTCGAGCTGTTCACCCAGGACAAAACCGTCAAGCCGCAAACCATCAAAAACCGTCGAATGACGGCAAATCATATTTTTCAGTTTTTCGGAGAAGAAACCGCCGTCGCCGCAATCACCGCGGAACAGGTCATCAAATTTGATCTCGCGATGAGGGAGCGCCTTGCCAGAACGACTTGGGGGCGTGAGGTCAAGACCGTCAAACAGTTCTTCAACCGCGCCGTCGAGATGGGCTGGATCAAAGCCAATCCGTTCGCGAAACTCAAAGGGAGCAACGTGACGAACAAAACCCGCTTTTACTTCGTCACCCTCCAGGAAGCCCGGCGGATCCTGGACGCATGCCCGAATGCCGAGATGCGGCTGATTTTCAGCCTCGCCCGGGCGGATCCCTTCTGAGTTAAAGTTCATGGAATGGACCGATATTAACCTCAACGGCGACCGCTTCATCGTCCGGGTCCCCAAAGCCACCAACAGGAACGCGCAGGAAGCCGGTCAGTTCGAGACCCGCCCCGTACCGATGTTCCCTGAGCTTCGTAAGGCTTTTGTGGAATACCGGGACACGCTGCCGGAGGGAACGACAGGGAAGGTCTTTCCGAACTGCCTGAACGGGCAGGCGCTCACCAGCCGATTCTCCAAGATCCTGAAGCGGGCTGGGGTCGCCCAATGGCCCAAGTTTTTTCAAAATATGCGCAGCACCCGCGACACGGAACTCCGGCGCAAGTACCCGGAACAGGACGTCAACCTGTGGCTTGGACACACCAAGGAAGTGGCTCTGAACCACTACATGCAGACGACGGACAGTTTGTTCTCGGAGGCCTCAAAAGGCGAGATTTCGGGAATGGGGACAAATCCGGGAGTAAAAATATGGCAAAAAGTGCAGTTTATCCCGGAAAATACGGGCTCAACCCCCTCAGAAAAAATGGGTACAATTCTGGGTACATTCATCAAAAAAATGGGTATGATGATGGGTACGAAGTGCTATGAAGTAAAAAGAAGCGACATCGGTTTGAGCCCGCAAAATACGGCATTAAATCAAGAAAAAGAAAAGGACTTGAATTTACTTCAAGTCCCCAAAATACCTCTAGGGGGTTTGTTAGAGTCCGTTAATTACGATGTTTGGCAGAGGGCGGGGGCTTAAACGGGGGCTACTCGCCTGATTTAATTCCGTCCGTTTTTCAATTCCTCTCCCCCCTTAAACCCCTCTCTCTGGTTCGCTCTAACAGGTGGACGGACGGAGAGAGGGAAAGCAAACCAGAAAGAAAACTTTTCGGGCGATTTCTCCGGCGGTGGCTCCCGGTCGATTCTGTTTAACCGCTCTTTTGGTCCGCTCGCTCTGTTGATCCTGCTCCGATCCGATGACGGCTCCGGCCTCCGATCCGATGTTTCGACGGTGGGAGGTGAACACGTTCCGAAACTTTCCCGCTCCCCGTTCCCTGCTCTCCGGCCTCCGGTCTCTCGGTCGCTGGAAGCACTTCCCGAAACCCGCCCCGGCCTCCGGCGTTTCGTGGCGAAGGTGGGGCGATCCTGCCCGGTTTGTCTCTCGGCTCGGTACGGTTTGAGAGGCCGATTCTCTTTCTGGTTTACTCCGATTCCTGACCGAAAAAATACTTTCGGTTTAAGCCCCGGAAATTTCGGACGAGTCAAGAGTCAAGGGAGTTTCTTTTCGCTCCTTGTATGAAAAGTACAATAATCAATGAGTGGCAAAAGGCCCCTGGCCCCGGTCCGTTTCGCTCTTTGATTTGCGCTCTAGGTTCTTTCCCCTTACTCTCTCCCCCTACTGCCGGCGAAGGCCCTTCTTATTGGGGAAAAATTGGTTTCCGGTTTAGAATATTTTCTATTTTGCAACTATCCTAAAATCGAAATTATAAAATTTTCTTTTTTTTGGAATTTAGGGCTTGAAACAATAGCAATAAGAGGTAAAATAAACCCATAAGGTGATTTAATATTCCGTGACATTTCGCAAGGGGAAAGAAATGATTAGCAATCAGGAAAATTTGAATCGTGTTTTGTATGCCTTTTATCTGAATAAGATTGATGAGCGTCCTAATTATGGAGAGGACTTTTCTTTTCATACGAGTGTTGATATTCGTTCGATTGATAATTTCCTACTCTTGGTTTGTGTCCCGCAGAAAGAATTTATGGAACTTGAAGATTCTGGTTTAGTAAAACACAAATTAAAAATTCAAAAGTGTTATGGAACTCTGGGAGAAAGTATTGAAAAGATTTCCCCGGAAAAAGATGAAGATGGAGTGTTTGAAACCGATTGGGATATGTTTGGTGAATGGGATTGGAAAACGGATTGGATTCAGGATTTATCATTTGATGATTCAATATCTGATTGGTGGAGAAAGAATGGTGAAGATGTAAAGAGTAAAATTATGGCAGATCGTGCAGAGGAAAAAAAAGATTTTGAGGAAATATATACCTGTGAAAAAGCGGTTATTGTATGTAGTGAATGGGTAGTAACTGAAAAAGGAATAGCCCAAATAGAAGAACGATTAGAAAGTATGGTTACGGAAACCCCAATGGTTATTAAACCTAAACAGAAGCGTCGAAAAATGGATTTGGAAAGAATAATGTGGATTGCAAAAGTTGTAGAAATGGATATTCTACTACAAGAACCAAAGCAAAAATCCAATAGAAAATATTTGTCAAATGCTCGATTAGCCGAAATCTTTGGATTTGATGAGCAACTGTTTAGAAAAAACCCAAAATTGAAAGACGCTGTAGATTCGGTCCGTAAATCCCTTCTCGGGGATTTGAGTAAATGCGCCTGTAATGATGAAGATTAATACCATTGCTTACACCGGATTTAGTACCGCCCTGTAAAATTTCTTGAAAATTTTTTGACGCTGGGAAATACGATGTTTCCGGCGTTTTCTTTTTTAAAAATCCAATTCTTAATACCGCTTTTTTAACGGTTTTTCTGTTTTTAGTAGAGGGCAAGTGATTCAAGCGTTTTGAAACCCCTCTGAAAGATTCTTTCCTGTAAGGAGTTTACAATGAGTGAATTTTTGACTATTGACGATGTTGCGGACCTGCTGAAATGCTCGGTGCGGACGGTCAATTACTTGCGGACGAATAGCGGTTTGCCGTGTGTGAAACTCGGTCGCCTGGTCCGCTTTTCACGTGAAGCGGTGGAGGCGTGGCTCGCGGAAAAACAGAAAGCGGCCTCCGGCGTGAAGTGTCTGGAAAACCATAACGAAAAGGAGGCTTGAACGATGATGGCAGAAACCCGAAAGAATACCCTGAATGATCTGGACGCGATGTTTGAGAAAACGCGGACGCTTTCGGACTTCATTGAAAAACACTGCTCGCAAAAGGTGAAATTCCTCTTTAGCGATGACCTGACAGACGAACAATTTGAAGCCGTCCTCGATGACGATGACGTGCCTATTATTGGGTTTAATGGTCCTGAAGATTCGATTGACGCGGTGCGTGACGTAGGTTCGCCCCTTCACTTGAATTTCTTTGGGGACCCCATTGAAGGGATAGTCTTGGACGATGGAACGGTCTGGTTCGACCCTGACGATCTCCAATATCGGCGTGACCCATTGACCCGCATTTTGAAAGATGTGGAAGGGGCGCGGCGCAAACTGGAAGAAATGAAGGGGGCCGCCGATTACGTCCAGACTTTCGGCGATGGGAAAACCCTGATTAGTCTTGACGGCTTGCAAGAGTTGGCAAAGGCGACCGGGACGAAGGTGGACGGTTGGAGAGTTCGCCTTTTTAGTTCGTGGTGCGACAGTGTGATCCCGTTCTGGACTGATTCGGTGTTTGGCAAAAGATTGACTTTTTCAGTTTCTTGGTCCAATTCCTGATTTCCAATAAAAAAGCCGCGTCGATTATTCCCGTAACCGGCGCGGCGTGATTCAGGCAGAAAGCCCCTAAATGATACCTCCTATTATAATTCAAATTCTGGAAGTGTCAAGGGGTCTGCTTGAACTGTAGGAGGTTAATCTATGAGTAATTTGGAAAATCGAATTATACAATACGTTCAGAAACTCCCCCCGGCGGTGCAGGGAGAGGGCGGGCAAACGGTTCTTTTTAGCGCGGCCTCAAAATTGGTAGAGGGATTTGATTTGACGGCGGAACAAGTGACCGGTTTTTTATGGGATTATTATAATCCCCGATGTGTGCCCCCGTGGAACGATGGAAACACGGCTGATTTTATTCACCAATGTGAAGCGGCTTGGAAGAAAGCCCCGGCGGAACGTGGGAGGCTTCTTAAACCCGGTGAACGCTTGCAGGCGGTCAAGGCCCCGGCTTTTCCTCTGGTTCGTCCTGGCACTCGCTCCGGCTCTGGTACAGGTTCCAGCTCGCAAGGCTCCGAAATCCTGATTCATAAGGAGGGAGGGATTGAGGAACAAAACGGGAAAAAGCGTTTCTGGTATAGCGTGACGCAAGTCCCCGGTGTTTTCATTAACGTTCCATTAAATCCGCAAACGTCGAAATATTTAAGGGCTTTTCTGTTTGAGTACCTTGACGGCTCCGGGAATCTGTACCAGCTCTGTAAGCGGATCGAATTGAAAGAGCAGACGGCAAAAGGTAAACCCAAAAAAATAATTTTGGCTTACCATTATGACCCGGCGGCGGGTGGTTATGTTCGCGGCGATGGAGGCTTGCCCCGGATTCCGTGGAGGCTCCCCGATTTGAAAGCGGCGCAGGGGGTTTATTTGGTCGAAGGTGAAAAGGCGGCCTTGCGGTTAAATGCTTTTTTGGATCGATGGTACGGCCCGGAGGTTTTGGCCGTCTGCTTTACAGGCGGTGCGCTGGCTTGGAAAGAGGAGTTTGCTGAATATTTCCGCGGAAAAGACGTGTTTATTTGGCCTGATAACGATTCCGCGGGGTTTGAGTATGCACGGAGGGCGGCGGATTCCTTGCGCGGCGTGGCGCGTCAAGTGGAGGCCCTGAAATCATATCCGGCCCACTTTCCCGAAAAGGCGGACGCGGTGGAGGTGATCGATTATTTTGATGGCTATACCGGCGGACGTGGTAACATAACGGCCCGGACGCTTGCGGATCTGGTTCGCGAATTGTTTTTGAACTTTGAAAATTTAGCCCCGGTCGATGACTGGGAAGGAATGAGAAATGAAGAATGAATTAAGCGATTGGATTCTTTCAATCAATACCCCCGATGACGTGGCGAAAATCGGCGCAGGACGGCCCGCGGGCGGCTCGCAGGGGCAAACGGTCAGGAAACCCGGACGGCCCCGCAAACAGGCGGAAAACGGCCTTGCGGACGGTTCGCGGATTCCACCCTCTCCGGTCTCCGGCTCGGTCTCTGCTGCTCCGGCTGCTCCGATTCCAGGCACGGCCCCGGCGGATTCCGGCGATGGTCTGAAATCCACCCGGCCCCGCGGACGTGGACGGCGAAACGGTGAACTGATTCCGGCGAAAGTCTCGGCGGCGGTTTGTGGTAACGCTTTTTTAATTCAACACGAAACCCCGGCTTTTCTTCTTTTTGGTTCGCAGTGGCTCCGATACGATGACGCGGACGGCTGGCGGCTTTGTGTCGATGACGGCCCGGCCCGGCGATTGGTTGAAAGATTTCTTGCGGATCGGTACAAAGACGATTTCACCGAAAAACTTTCCCGCGATGTTTTCGCGTATGTGCGGGCGAAATGGTCAATTTGTAAAGAGTTTGATTATAAGTCTTGGTGGATTCATACGGACCCGGAAACCGGTTTGAAAGCGTATGAGGCCCCTTACTGGCTCGCTTGCCGGAATTGTGTGTTGAACGTCAAGACCCGCGAAACCAAACCATATACCCCCCGCCTGTTGACCGTGGGGCGGATTCCTTGCGATTATGACCCGGCGGCGGATTGCGTCAAATTCAAACGATTCCTTGAATCCGTTCTTAAACCCGATGACATTGAAAATTTTTTGATGGCTTGCGGAATATCCCTGATTTATGAAAGGCAGAAATCGAACGTCTTTTTCGTCCTTTACGGTGATTCAGGTACAGGGAAAAGTACGTTCCTTAAAATCCTCTCTAAAATCAATGAGGGAACGGTTTGCAGTGTTTCTCTCTCCGATTTTGGAGAAAAGTTTGGAATGGTGGATTTAACGACCCACCGCGTCAATATTGTGGAGGATATGGAAAATATTTATGAGGGCGGAAAAGTTTCCAAACGTGAAGCAGACTTGAAAAAAATTGCTTGCGGCGAAATCATTAAAGACGGGGAGAAATATCAGAAAGCAACGGAACGCCCGGCCCTTGCGATCTGCTTCTTTGGCGCGAACAGGCCCCCGCGGTTTGCCGATACCTCCGAAGCGATTTCAGACCGAATGAGGCTTTTCCTGTTTCCGAATAAGTTTCGGGGTACAGAGAAACAGAACTGCTCGATTGCAGACGAAATCATTAAGGACGAATTACCCGGCGTTCTGAATCTGTTTTTGGAACACTTGACCCGCTTCTTTGGTCTGCTCGAAGATCCGGCCCCGGGAAAGAAAACGTTTCCCGAAAGTGAATCAGGCACGGCGGAAAAACTCAAGGCGATCCAGGCGGCCCGTCCGTGGGAACTCTGGATTGAGGAAAATTTGGAAGTGGTCGAAGTGGGAATGGTGGAGGCTCGTAAGGTTTACGAAAAATACCGTGTGGATTCTTTGGCCCGTGGGTATAGCCCGAAAGCCGAAAATCAGTTTGTTGAATTGGTGCTTGACTACTACAGGAAAAGGGCGGTTCCGGTCGAAAAACGGCGCGTCCAGACTGGAACAGGCAAGATTTCCTATTATATCCGCCTGAATCTGCTGAATGATGGAGAAATCATTTAAGACGGCGTGGACTGGGTGGACGGGGTTTCTCTTAATCTTTATTTATTAATTTAGGTTAAACCCTTAAAATTCCGCCTTGCGTTTAATTGCAATTCCAGACCCCCAAAAATTTTCTAAAAAATTTCCAAAAAATTTAGAAAAATCTAGGGGGTCCCAATATTCATTTATTTCATTTCTGGTAAAATATTTGCAAGTGGGGGAGAGGTTTCCCCGGATTTTTACTTTTAAGGAGGTTTAGAAATGGCTTCAATTTCCCTAAAGAATGAATCGTTTGTAGTCCGCATTTTCCTGAATGGCAAGCAAGAAAAGATTTACACTGGCTTGAAAGACCGGAGAGAGGCGGACCGGCTCGCTGACAAAATTCAACGGCTTGCAGATTCCAAACGGAACGGAATCCGCTTGGCAGAATCAGGGCTTGCGGACTGGGTGAAACGGCTTGAAAGTACCAATTCAAAGGTTTACGAAAAACTCGTTTCCCTTGGTCTGCTCGAACAGAAAGCCCGGCCCGTGACCGTGGCGGATATTTGCAGACATTACGTTAAACGCGCCGAAAAGAAAGCGGAACGGACGCAGAAACACTATGACAATACCGCAAAAAGGGTGATGGAATATTTCGGCCCCGATAAACCCGTGGCGGATATTACCACCGATGACGCTTACAGTTTTGAGGAATGGTTTAGAACGGCTCCGTTAAATACCAGAATGAAACCGGCCCGGCCTTATGACTTTACGACCGCAAACCGCGAATTGAAAAACGTGAAGTCTGTTTTCCTTTACGCTCTCAAATTAGGCGTTATTCAGTTTAATCCGTTTGCCGTGATCCGCATTGAAAAAGACGGTGATTCCGATAACAAAACATACGTTCCGGTGGAAATCGTGCTCGAAGTGATCCAGGCGGAAACCACTCCTTTGAAATGGAAAGTGATCCTTGCCCTTGGTCGTTTCGCTGGCTGCCGTGGGGCTTGCGATTTGTGCCGGTTGACGTGGGACGATGTGATTTTTTCGGACGATGGCAAGCAGGGGAAAATTACCTTGAAGGGGAAAACGGCCTCCGGTACTATTCCGATGGCTCCGGTACTGGAAAACCTCTTGAGGGAATGGCAAGGGGAGGCGATTTTACAAGAGATCGATTCCCAAAAGGTTTTTCCAGACGTAACAGAAGAAACAAGTGTTTGGACGATGACCAAAAAGAGCATAGAGAAAGCGGGAAAAGAGGTTTGGAGAAATCCGTGGTATTCTCTCCGCGATTCCTTCTGTATCGATGTAATGGATTTAGGACTTGACCCAAAAACCTATTCCCAATTATGCAGGCACTCCGTTCAGACAGGGCTTGAATACTATCAAAAGTACACGGAGCATAGGGAAAGAAACGCAGGAGAAAGAATGGCGAAAAGCCCTCTTTGGTTCGATTCAGGCTCCGCGGGGGCTACTTTGGGGGCTGATTCCACGCAGGAAAGCGGCGAAACACTCGCAGAATACCGGTCTTTAGATGATTTTTTGCGGGGGCTTAAACAGGGGCTACTTGGGGTCTTAAAAAGGGGCTTGCAAGGCGGCGCGTTTACTGCTCTTGACTTGCAGAGAATCAAAGAAGAAATCGATTATACCCTTGAAAACACGGCACTAAACGAACTATAAGAGCAATAAAAAAACCTCCCTGCAATTTCTTGCAAAGAGGCTATAGTACCCTCTAGGGGAGTCGAACCCCTGTACTAGGACTGAGAATCCTATGTCCTGGGCCACTAGACGAAGAGGGCCTCAAATTGATGTGTGTAGTATAGCAAATTTTTTAATTTCGTCAATAGGGGGGACTGGGCTTTTTCTGAAATTTTCCGTTTTTTTGTCTCTTTGCCCAAATCCCGACCTCAATTTTCAACGCAAGAGCGTCTGCCGATTCTTTTCAGACCGATCAGGCCAAGCACGAGGAGCAGCCACGCGGAGGGTTCCGGCAAGGCGTTGTACGTTCCGGCCAAAACCGTGTTTCCATCCAGCGCGAGGACCATTCCCTCACCGCTGCGGGAAACGCTCACGCCAGCAAAATCCGCGAATTCGTCCGGGTTGAGCAGTTTGGCGATCTGGATCACGTCCTCATCCGCTGAGTTCAGGATCTCGATCAAGCCGCCCGCCGCCGTCACGTCGCCCGTGATCGAGAAGAGCGCCGATTCGTCTTCCGAAGCCGCCAGCTGGAGGATCCCACCGTTGGCAAACTCCAGATTTTTGACGGTTCCGGCCGCCTTCACCGTGCCCGACTCTTTCAGGAGGAGCGTTCCTTCGAAGGCCGTGTCCGCGGGAAGAGTCAGTTCGCTCGAGCCGACCGCGGCAAGTGTTCCCGTGCCGGTCAGAGCGTTGATGATACAGGCCGAATCCGTCTTGAAGGTCAGCGTCGCGCCCTCATCGATCGTCGTGCTGCCGGTGTAGGTGACGTCTCCCTGAACTTCCACTTCGCCATTCCCCTGCACTTTCAGGGAGCCGGTGCCTTGCAGACCGTTTTTGAGCGTGATTTTATAGTTTTGTGTGTCAAACGTCGTGCCGTTCTCGGCATCCGTGAGTTTCAGCGGGAGGTTGGAGCTCCAGTCCGCCGTCGCCTGGATCGTGCCGTTGCCAAGCTCGGCGTACTTTTTGGAATCGTTCGCCGACTTGTCCGGGCAGAAGTTCGTCGCTCCGTTGCTGATGTCGCGCCAGTAGTTGATCCCGCCCGCACCGATTTTCACGACCGGGGCGGTGTCAGCTTTCGTCGAATCGAAGTTCATCTGGAAAACGGCCGTCGTGCCGCTCAGGGAGGTTTGGCTGTAGTTGTGGTCGCAAAGGGCGATCCCGTACAGGTCGGCCGTACCGCCTGCCACGTTCAGCGTCGCGCTGCCGTCCCAGGAGATCTGGGTCAGGGCGTTTTTGGCCGTCAGCGTGCCGCCGTACAAATTGTAGTTCGCTGTTCCCGGGTAGTGCGAAATTTTGAAGCTTCCTGCGTTGGTGATTTTAGCCGGGAAGTTTGAGCCCGTGACGGTGATCGAACCGCCGGTCTGGTTCACGGTGCAGGTCGGATTCCCGGAGGCGTCGCAGATGTTGAACCATGAGACGGTAATGTTCGCACCGTCTTTAATGTTGAGCGTTCCTTTCTGGATGGAAATGTTTCCCGCGAGCTTGCCGGAAACATCAACCGAGCCGCCCTGAACGACGGTCGTGCCGGTGTAGGTGTTCTGGCCGCTGAGGATGAGCGTCCCCTCGCCGACTTTCGTGATTCCGCCCGTTCCGGAAAGGGCGCCGGAAAGGGTGATCGTCTGGCCCGTCGTGGTGCTTTGGCCGGTTGCGGTGTCCCACTTGCCCGTGTCGATCTTGACCGTGCCGCTGGTCAAATTCATGCTCAGCGGGCTGGACCAGTCCGCCAGGGCGCCGAGGGTCCCGGACTTCAGGTTCACGGTGTGCGCCACGACGCTGTTCAGGTTGGAGCGCGTGATCCCGCTCGCGCCGATGTTCACTCGGGCCCCTTCAAGATTCACCGTGCCGACGCGGTTTGCGTTGTGGTCCTCCATGATGATCCCGAGGAGGTTGGCCGTTCCGCCGGTTGCGGTGAACGTCCCGTTGCAGTCCCACGTGAGGTGCATGTCCGCGCCGAGCGAGTTGAGCGTTCCGCCGCTGAGCGTGTAGGTCGCGCCGCCCGGCCAGTGACCGATCATGAAGGACGCGCTGGTCGTGTGCGTGTTGTTCGTGCCCGTGATGTTGACCGTGCCGCCGCTCTGCGTGACCGAAGACGTGGCATTGTTCGCGTCGCAAATGACGATCCGGCCGATGTTGGCCGTCGCGCCGTCTTGCACGGTGAGCGTCGCACCACGTAAGCATAAATTGGAGGTGGTGGTGAAACTGCCGCCGTTTGCCACGGTCAGGTTCCCGCTGTTGTTCATGATGACGGTATTGGAACGGTTGAAATTCCCGGAGAGGGTGGTCGTGCCGGAAAAGTTAAGCACACCATCCCCCGTGACGTTCAGCGTGCCGCTGCCGGAAATCGTCGCGGGAGAAAGCGTAAAGGTTTTTCCGGTCGGAATGTTCAGCGTGGAAGTCGTGCCTTCCGTGAGGACCAACGGAACGTTCACGGTCGCGGTGGTCTGATCGTCGAGCGTCGTGAGGGTTCCGCCGGAAAGCGTGATGGTCTGGTCAAGCGGGCCGACTGTGCCCTGGTTTCTGACCGTCGTCTGGACCTTCAGCGTACCATTGGCGCCAACGGTCACACCGGAAACCGCCTGATAGTTCCCCAGCTGGTAATTCCCGCCAAGGTCCAGATTATTAATGGCGGCCGTTCCGTTGTTAACGTTCAAGTAGCCTTTCCCGTGCCAGCCGACCACGAGCCGGTACGCGGTGAGGGAGCCGCCCTCGTTGATGTTGATCGTGCTGGTGGAGGCGGGGTAGTGGCCCACCATGTCGAATTTCAGCGGGTAGTCCGCGTTGGGGCCGGTCGTCGCCGTCAGGTTAAGCTTTCCGCCGTTGATAGTCAGCGTTTCGGTCTGCGTGTTGCTCGAGTCGCCCATGACGAGGTTGGTCGTGACCGTCACGTCTGCGCTGCTCCCGAGGGTCGCATTCACGGCGCCGTCCGCGGTGGTCGTCGTGATTTTCAGAGTTCCGTAAGAAACCGCTTCATTAATTTCCGTATCGGTCGAAATGATACGGTCCTCCGCAAAGAGCGACCCCACGGCACAAACGGCCAGAACCATCAGAGCGGAACCAAAAATCGAAAAACGTTTCATAATTAACCTCGAAAAAGGAGCAACGACTAAATTTACACTTCAATTATACACAAATCCGACAAAAATTCCACCCTTTCCCGAAAAAAAGACGGAATTTTAAAAAGAAAGAGGGAGGAATCTGCTCTTGATCCCTCCCAGAGTCTCCCAGAATCTCTGGCCCTTACCCCTTAATCCTCCTCAACCAGGAAAATCCGGTCGATGTACACCGCGTCCACGTCCTCACGTTTCGGCGGGGCGAACCAGATGTACATTTTGGGGATGAAGTCGTGCGCGCCGAAATCGATGAGCTGGTAGCCGGACCCGGCGGGGTCAGTCACGCTCAGGGTTTTGCCAACCACGCCCTTTTTGTTCTCGGCGTCGTAAATTCCCATCGTCATGGCCACCCCGGTGGTCGCTTTCGTTTCAAAGCGCACCTGGGCGTACACGTGCCAGCGCTTGCGGACGTTCAGCAGTTCCGGAGTGAACGTCCACGCCGTCGCCCATTCCGGGTGGAAACCGGGCATCCGGGCGGCCTGACCGTCCGAGGCGAGCGGATCTTTCACTTTCTGAACCAGTTCGCCGAGCTTATAGAGGCTGAAGTACGAGTCCTGAACGTCCACCCAGAGGGTTTTGTCCCAGTCAATATTCAAGTCGGGAAGTTTCGCCTCTTTGCCCTCTTCCGGGAAGGCGCTGATGACCTGGTTCTTCAGCTCGTCCCAGGCTTTCTTCCCGCCGCTCTCACGGAAGGCGTAATTGTCCTGCGACTCGGCGAACGCGAAGAGCTTTTCCGCAGCCTCGCGGGGATTTTCCGGGCCGAAGAATTTCTCTTTGCTCACCCGGGACGCGAAGAACAAATCGTTGTAGCGCATCAGAATGTTCAGATGGTACGCCCAGAGCGCACGTTTGACCCGTTCGGTCAGGACCGGATCATTCGCGACGGCGGCTTGGGCCCGCTTCACTTCCACGTCGGCTTTCTTGATCGTCTCGTAATCGAGCCAGTCCTTCGTGTTGTGCCGGAAGCAGCCGAGATGGATCCCGGTTTTCTCGGCCCGCTCGTGGATGATTTGCAGGTAGTTGAGAAGCGGTTCCGAGGCCGGGCCGTAGAAACCGTCGAAGAATTCCTTCCAAAGCGCCTTTTCGTCCCGCGACGAATCCCACATCAAATGCGCGATGACCCAGGCGCGGGCCTCGACGAAATCGCCGACGGTCGTGTGTTTGTCCCCCTGCTCGAAAAGCCCGATCGTGTGGTTTTTCTCGAAGAACCGGATGTTCTCCGCGAGCACGTTCATGTTCGGGTGCGGGATGCAGTAGTTGACGAAATTCGTGACGTAATCCCAAATATAGAGCTGGGGCGAAATGCGGCTCCACCCCTCAATATCCGATTTAAAATCGGCGTTTTGCTCACTGTTTTCGAGCGGCTGAAGGAATGAACACTCGATCGAGCAGAGGCGGACGATCACGTTGTGGCGCGGCCGGACGAGTTTCGGCGGCTTGCGCGTGTACTGGTACGCGATCGTATCGACCCAGACGTTCGGAAATTCCTTTTCGATCTCCTCGGCGACCTGGTTCACGAACGTGATGAGCGTCCCGGCGTGGCTTTCGTTCGCCTCATCGATCGCGCGGCATTTTTCGCACGTGCAGAAGCCCTGGACGTCGTTCTGGCTGATGGAAATAATATTCGCGTCGGGATTCTTGCGCAGGGCCTCAAGCGCATTTTTCACGAGTTCCTTCCGCATTTCCTCGTTCGTCAGGCAGAGCTGCGTGCCGCTTTCGTGGATCTGTTCCTTCGGAAGTGAATCCAGAAACGCGCGGGTCTCCGGGTCCGTGCCGTACCAGCCGGGCAGACCGACGCACCGCACGCCGTCAATTTCCGGGAACCAGTCCGGATGGTCCTTGAAGTACTTCTTCGGCGGGATCAGCGGGTAAAACGAGTGAACGCCGAACTGGTACCGATAATGACCGCCCCATTCTTCCGGCACGGGGTCGCTCCAGCCGTTGCACTTGCAGTGGACGCAAAATTTCGCCTCGCCCAGCCCGCGGTAGTAGGCGTCCCGACAGAGGATTTTCGGCGCGTAGCGGACGTTCAGGGAGCCGATCGTCAGCGTCGGCTTCTTCGGGAAGAAAGCGTCTTTGGCAGTCCACCAGCGAACGCCAAGCTGGTCTTCGAGGAACGACGTGACGGCGTAAAGGACGCCGCGCTGCGGGTGCCCAGCCAGCAGAAGGTTTCCGGCCGCGTCGGTCTGGATCAGAATTTCATCCGATTGGAACGCCGCAAAATCGACGCCCGGAAACTCTTTTTTGGCCGCTTCGGACTCACCGACGAAAATGGAGCGTTCCGCGGGGGCCGGCTGGATCGCAAACTCGGCGCCGGTGATCTCTTTCAGACTGGCCTGAAGGTCCTGAGCCGCGTTTTGGGTCGAAGCCGGAGCGTCGGCGCAGACCACGATGGCGTATTTGGCCGCTCCGTTCTCGCTGAGGGTGAATTCCCCGGCCAGAGCGGGCAGAACAAAACAGAAAGTCAAAAGGAAGGTGAAGAATCGGGTCATGGAAGTACCTGCATGGGGTAAAAGGAAGGAAAAAAGGAAGGAAAAAGCGGGGACTCACAGAAAGATGGAAGATTTCGCGAGTCCCAGTGAAAATCGAATTTCGGCTGGATCACTCGATGAGGACCGACTTTCCATCGTTCCGAAGCAGAAGATTCACCCAGTTGGCCGGGTCCATCGTCACGGAAATCTGCTGAACGGAGCAGTCCCCCATCGTAACGGGGAAGGTCTCTTTGGAACCGTCGTACACCACGTCCTCGGGGCTTTGTAAGTCGCTCACTTTCGGGTCGCCCGTCGGGTCCATCCAGCAGACCGGCTTGCAGGGGACGAGCATGATCGTGTTCGAAAGCCCGTCCGTTACTTTCTCAAGCCCGATCCCTTTTTGCCCCTTTTCCGTCACGGGCGGGAACATGGTCCCCTGACCGACCACCACGCCGACGACCGCGTCAGTTTTACTCGGATTGAAAACCGACTGGTAAACCTTCGGGCACTGGTCGTGGAACTGGCGGTTCCATTCGCTGTCCCATGGCTCGTCGAGGCGGATCTTCTCGTAAAGGTCCAGCCCGCCAACATACGGGAGGATCAGCACGCGCCACGAATGAAGCGGCTTCCCCTCTTCATCCACCGTATAAGCCGTCGGCAAAGCGCCAAAGGCGGCCTCGTGATTCAGCATCGCGAGACCGATCTCCTTGTAACAGTTCATGGTCTGCATCGTCCGGGCGGCCTGCCGGGCCTGCTGGACCGCGGGAAGAAGAAGCCCAACCAGCATTCCCGCGCCGCCAGCCTTCAAAACCGGGGCGGGAACGTTTTCGCGCAGTTTGTTCAGCCGCTCATTCTGCGAAATGTCCCAGTACAAACGATTCTCCTCCCGAACCGGCATTAGGAACGAGAAAAGGAAGTCCGTCCCGTCGGCCAGGTAAGCGTTCATGATCGGCGAAACGGCCGCCCGGGCCTCTCCATCCGGCGAAATCATCTCCTGGGACTGTTTCACTTTTGCGTTCATGTTTTCGGTGATCTGCTGCTTCCAGAGTTCCAGCAGTTTCACCATTTTTCCGGCCGATTTTTTCGATTTCGCCAAAATGTTGAACCGGAAAAGCCCCTGATTCGGGTCGGCGCCCAGCGCGACCAGGTTCAGGCCGTCCTCGATGAACTGTTTGGACGGGACCGCAAGTTTAACGTCGAGGTTTTCTCTTGCTTCGCGAATGCCCTGCTGAAGGATTTCCACAAAAATCGGATTCATCTGCAAAACGGCCGAAATTCCGCACTGGGCGTTCAGTTCCAGCGCGTCGCGGAAATAGGAAAGATCTTTCCCAGACATCAGTGCGCTGGTGCGGGAACCTGGAAAATCATTCCCCGGCGCCTGCGAGAAGACGAAGTCCTTCCAAATCCGGCCAGATTCCATACTCGCCGCCCTTCCAATTTTCGGAAGGAGGACCACTGACTCGTACCTCTGGCCCATGACAAAATTCTGATCGATGGCGTCCGCCAAAGGTTTCATTTCCCCGGCGTTACCCAAAAGATCCGCAGCCATGAGGAAACCTTCATTACCAGTGCCCTCCTTGAGCGTAACTCCCGGAAGCCAAATCTGAACCAGGAACTCGAAGTTCGAATAGTCAAGAATCGCGTAAACTTCCTTCGCGCCGTGGGCTTTCATGGCGCTGAGGACCGTTTCGGTGATCCGGCGGCCGGGCACGGTCAGGCCCAAAGCGGCCCGCACGTTTTCGGACGTCATCGTCTCGGGAAGAAGCGTTTTCGCCGCGTTTTCCAAGGCCATAAACCACTGATCCGGCGTAACTTTCTCCAGATCCAGCCGGACGATCAGGGCGGTGTTGGGGGTGATCCACTTCTTAAACTCTTTGTACTGGCGGTCCGCTTCTTCTTTCGCGTCCACCTGGAACTTTTCACGCTGGGAAGCCTGGAACCGGGCCAATTCGCCGAAGAGTGCATTAACCGGCGCGGCGGCTTTTTCTTCCACCGCTTTCGGTTCGAGCGTCAGGACCGTCCCTTCCCGCTCGGGCAAGATGGCCGGGAGGAGCCACGAGAACAAATCGTTCACCACCTCGGCGTTTTCCGCGTCCCGAGTCAGTTTTTCCCGCAGCCAGCCCGAATATTTGTCGAGCACGGAAAGCGTGGCTTTGGCCGTTTTTTCCGAGTCGAAAACGAGTTGGGCCTTTCCAACTCCCCAGAGAGAATCCGAACTCAAAACGACGCACCGGGCGGAGTCCACGATCTCGTAAAACTCCTCTTTCGTGATGGGCGAATCATCCGCAAAACCCAAAACCCGTTTCACGATCTCCTCGCGGGTGGTGAGTGGGAACCCCCACAAAACCGTGGAGACTTTCCCGAAACGCGCCTTTTGGAACCCCACGGCAAAATCCGGACGTTCCGCCGCGCCCTTTAAATATTCTTCAATATTTTCAGCCGAGCCTTCCCATTTTCCGAAGTCAGTCAAAGGAGCGAAGTAAAGAATCGCTTTGGGAGTCCTTATGACCGTAACCTTTTCAAGGAATCGGGCCATGATTTTCATCATGTTTTCATTTTTTGCGTCCACAACCGGAAATGCGGCCAGAGGATTCACGACCAGGTTTTCCGCCTCCTCGTCCGCGTTTTTGTTCGGCACGATCAAGCACGTCCCGTCCATCCCGGACGCCACGTAAACGCAGCCGCCGGAGAGTTTCTTCACCGCTTCCAGCCACACCTGCATCCCTTTCGCGAATGCGTCGGCCTGGGAGAGAAGACTCTGAACGACCGGCTCCGCCGTCAGATTCGGAAGGACGACTTCCCCGGTTTCCTTGACTTTCGCCATGATTTCCGGGAGGTTGACCGCCTCCACGTTGGCGCAGGCCAGGTAGTACGTTTCCTTCGTGAGGAACGGGGCCGCGTCTTCAAAAACCGGCTGGGCGGCGAAAAGGGCGGAGGCCCACAGAAGGGCGAAGGCTCCAAAGGCGTAAATCAGGCGTTTCATCGGGTTTTCCTTTCGGTTCGGGATTGGATTGAAAATGGTCTCATTCGCGTATTTTACCCGAAACGCCCAAAAGTTTCAAGCATACCTCCCGGGAAAAAGGGCTAAAAAACCAAAATTTCTTGTGGGGGGCCTTTACGCAGAATCAAATTCAATTAAAATAGAAAAAAGGATCCGACCGAAAAGCGGATCTGCGTTTTTGACCCGCGAAACCCGTACCGTCCCAAAGTCTGATGAACTCCTCACCCACTGCCGAACCTCCCCGGAAACCGAAGAAAAAAATCACCGCGGCCCTCGTCACCGCCGCGCAAGTTATACTGGTGCTGGCGATTTTGTGGCTCATCTGGGGGAAACTCTCGAAAGCGGTGGAGCAGATCCAATCCTCCGATTATCAGTTTGATCTCCAGTGGGGCTGGATCGCGCTGGGCGGTCTTTTTTACGGCATTTCGCTCCTTTTCCCGCCCACGTACTGGTTTAGCGTCCTGCGCCAGCTCGGCCAGAGGCCCACGTTTTACGCCTCCATGCGCGCGCACATCATCGGCCATTTGGGGAAGTACATCCCCGGAAAGATCTTCGTCGTGCTGATCCGTTCCGGCCTTTTGAGGGGCCCCGGAGTCGATACGACGGTCTGTGTTCTGAGCATTTTCCTCGAGGGCCTGCTTCAGATGGCCGTCGGGGCGCTCGTCGTCGCAGCGCTCGTCGTCGGATGGTCGATCCAGACCGGGGACCAAAACCTCCTTTTGGGGAGTTTCCTCCTCTTTTGCCTTGTCGGGATCCCGATTTTTCCACCCGTTTTCAAGTTCGGCGTGAAACTCATCGGGGTACGAAAATTCAGCAATGAAGTCCAGAAAGTGGACCTTCTGAGCTGGCGCACGTTCCTGTTCGGCATTCCGATCATGCTCTGCTACTGGCTCCTGCTCGGCGCGAGTTACTGGTGTACCCTGCGTGGTGTTGGGCTGGATTTTCCACTGCATGCCGGGTATCCGCTCGCACTGCTCGCGATGACCGCCTCCATGGTGGCTGGTTTTGTGATCGTCGTCGCGCCCGGCGGAATGGGCGTCCGGGAAGGGATCATCGTGATGCTTATCACGTCGGCCCTCTCCCCGTACACCGCGACGCCGGAGGCCGCCGCGCTGGTTTCCGCCTGCGTGCTTCGGATCCTCTGGATCGCCGTGGAAATCGTGATGGGGACCGCGTTTTACTGCGTTAAAGGAAAAACCAAAGACTAAAACTAAAACCTTAAGGAAGTTCCAAAGACTTCCCCACCCTTTCCAAAGTACAAGAACCACCTGATTCGCTCCTTAATTTAAACACGGATTTTCACGGATGAAAAGGATTTCCGCAGATTATTTAAAGGGATTTTCAAGTATTTCCCTCAAATTTCAATCAAGCAAATGAAATCCTTTTAATCCCTTAAATCCGTGAAAATCCGTGTTTAAATAAAAGGGTCAAAGCGAAACCGGTTTGGTGTTTGAAAAGGGGCTTTTGGCACTTCCTTGAATTAAAATTTCCCGTTTCTCCAACTTCAAGAAAGGAAGAAAAAAATGAGTACACTCACCCGCCGTGACCTTCTGAGACTGGGACTGGGAGCCGCCGTGGCTTCCGCCCTTCCGCTCAACCTGATGGCCGCATGCCCGAAATCGATCCCGATCGCGCTCCAGCTTTACTCCATCCGCGAGGCGTGCAAAGTCGATCTCCCGAAGATGATCGAAGCCACCGCGAAGATGGGCTACCAGGGCGTCGAGCTGATGTCCGGCAATTTCGGCGCTGACGCGAAAGAGTTCCGCAAGATGATCGACGCGAACGGCCTGGTCTGCACCGGGACGCACACGCCGAAGGAGTCGCTCGACGACGTGAACCTGAAGCAGACGTGCGACTACATGGCCACGATCGGCGGCAAATACCTCATCGTTCCGTGGTTCAACTCCGACACGAAGGACGGCTGGCTCAAATTCGCCGAGTGGCTCACGAGCCGCGTCGAGCTGATGAAGCCGTATGGAATGTGCGTTGGTTTCCACAATCACTGCCACGAAATGGCCCCGACCTTCGACGGCAAGAGCGCGTGGGATCTGGTCTTTGAAAACACGCCGAAAGAAGTCGTTCACCAGCTCGATATCGGTCACTGCGTCGTGGGCGGCGCGGACCCGGTCCCGTTCATCAAGAAGTACGCCGGTCGTTCCAAAGTCAACCACATCGCGGAAGCGGGCGGCGGCGGAATCATCGGCAAAGGTGACGTGAAGTGGAAAGAAGTCCTTCCCGCCCTGGCGAACGAAGGCGGTGCGGAATGGTTCATCATTGAGTGCGAAAACGATAAAACGCCCGTCGAAGACGCCGCGGAATGCCTGAAAGGGCTGAAAGCGCTCGTATGAGTTTATACGGGGACGACGCTTCCAGCGTCGTCAAATATTGAACTTACAATTTTTAGCCGACGCAGGATGCGCCGTCCCCAAATTCCACTCCACACAATGAAATACTTTTCACATTTACTCCAGATGCTTCTTGTTTCGTTGCTGCTGGCCGTACCGCTTTACGGCGAGGAGGAGAAAACCTGCGGGCCGTACGTTCCGACGTCGGAGTATGTCCAGCGCGACATTTGCGGCTGGACAGTTTACGTCGCGGCCGACCTTCAAGCCGATCCGGAACTGGATAAACAGTCCATGAACCTGATCAATCTGATGTTGATGCAGGTCAAGGTCCTTCTTCCGGAACCGGCGGTCAAGGAGCTACAGAAAACGTCGTTCTGGATACAGAAAAAAGACCCGACGTACTTCGTGCCGTGCTACCACGTCAGCCGGGAGTGGCTCGAGACTCACGGCGTCAATCCGGACAAAACCGGCGCGATCGACATTCCGAACGCCCGGTATTTTCTGAATGAATACGACCGTCAACCGATGATGCTTCTGCACGAACTGGCGCACGCGTACCATTTCAAGACGGTCGAAAACGGCGAACGGAACGAAACAATTCTCCACGCCTACAGAAACGCGATGGAGAACAAACTCTACGACCGGGTTTTGAACTTCTTCCAGCGGGAAGAAAAAGCCTACGCGACGACCAACCCGATGGAGTATTTCGCCGAGCTGACGGAATGTTATTTCGGAGAAAACGACTTCTACCCGTTCGTCAAGACCGAGTTCCGCCGCCACGACCCGGTCGGGTTTGAGATGATCGAAAAGATCTGGGGAATTTCAAAGCAGTAACCACAAAAATTAACTCGTCAGATACTATTGTGGCCTTTGGATCTTGAGCTTGCCGCACCCGTCAAACGCCCCATCCATAACACGTGTGGCGGGTGGAATATGGAAATCGCCGGTCTTGCCCGCGGGACATTGGATCAGGTCTGTCCCATCGGCACTGTAGAGTACCCCATCCACACTTTTGAAGTTTGGATTCACTGATTTGACAAGGATTTCTTTCAGGCTTTGACAGTTGGAAAAAGCACATTCAACGGTTTTAACACTTGCCGGCAGCGTGACGGATACGAGGCTTCGACAGTTCGCGAAGCAACCAACTCCAATGAATTCCAGACCTTCCTGAAATTCCACGGATCTCAGATTCCTGCAATTCAGAAACGTAAAGGCTTCCAGTCGGGTCAGGCCGGAAGGGAGTTTAACGATTTCGAGAGACTCGCACATCTCGAAAGCCATTTGCCCGACAGACGTCACATTCGGGTGAAGTTCCACGGAAATAAGGTTCCGGCAACCGCTAAAAGCCGAGTCTCCAATCGAATTCAGTGACGGCGGCAGTTCAAAGGCTCGCAACTGTACGCAATTACAGAACGCGCAGTCACCCAGCCGTGAAACTCCGTCGGGAAGCGTAACACGTGTAAGTTTTTCGCACCCCGCGAACGCGGATTCGGCAATGGATTTTACGCCGGCCGGGACGATGAACTCACCGTTCTTGCCAGCCGGACATTGCAGAAATTCTTCACCGGTGGCGGTCAGGAGCGTACCGTTCACGCTTTGAAAACACGAATTTCCCTCCTCGACGAGGATCTCTGTGAGGTTTGCGCAGTCACTAAACGCCGCTCTTCCGACTTCTGTGACATTTCGTGGAATGACGATCGATTTCAGCCCTTGGCATCCAGAAAAAGCCCCTCTTCCGATTTTCGTGACATTTCGCGGAATGACCGCTTTTTTCAGGCTCCGGCAATCCGCGAACGTGCCCGGTTCTATTTCGGTGATGTTTTCAGGAATATCAAGTGTTTCCAGAGATAAACAGTCCTCAAACGCCCTTCCGCCTATTTTCGTGACGCTTGTGGGGATTTTCAAGGACTTCAACACCCTGCAACCGGCAAAGGCCCCCGCCCTGATTTCCGTCACGCCTTCGGGAATCGTATAATCGCCGCCTTTCCCGGCAGGAAACTGAACGAGCGTCTTGCCGTCCGCGGTAAAGAGGACTCCTTCTTCACTCCTGAAATGCTGGTTTTCTTTATCGACCTGGATCTCTGTCAACCGGTAACAATAAGAAAAGGCCATTTCACCGATGGTTTCCAGATTTTTGGGAAGCCGGACCGACTCAAGCTCCTGGCAATTATAAAACGCCCCGTCCCGAATGTGCAAAAGGGACTCAGGAAAGTGGATCGCGGAAAGATTCCAGTCCGCGAGAAAGGCTTTTTCCTCAATTTCAGTCACTCCCTCCGGGATGGTATATTCGCAGGCCCACACTTTCTTTTCGTGATACCGGTAAAACACCGCGGATTCCGGAGGAACACCCGAGGTAAGAATAAAATGTTCAAACGTAATGTCGTGCTCCAGGGCGACGCAAATCAGCTCGTCCATGAGGTCGCGTGTTTCGACCACTGGAAGCATTCCGTCGTCGTAGAAAAAGATTTTCTCATATCGGGTTTCAGAGGCCAGTTTCAACTTTACGGCTTTGACCACTTCGTCGATGGTTGAAATTTCTTCGACTTCTCGCTCAGGAAAGCCGAACGTGATGAAAAGGACCGGCGTTTCGGGCGATTTTTCACGCGCTTCCACGATGAGAGAACGGGCCAGTTCTTCAGCATCCTTGAGCGGTGTTTGGGGAATCAGGGCTTTTTTCTGCCTCATGCAGTGCCAGTACGGGATGAAGTCCGTGGGCGGGAGGACGTGCTCGCGGACCAGTCCGCTTTTTTCCGAGTACGCGAGCAGTTTTACATAGTCCGGATGAAGCTCCGGCGTGTCTTCCATCCTTCGATTCATGGAGTCGCTGTAAAAAATACGCACCACGTCATATTTCTCACGAATCGGGTTCTGCTCGAGGAACAAAAGCGCCTCTTCCGCCGGCATGACCTTGCCGAACATCTCCATTTTCAGGGCGTCATTCTTATCCAGCGACAGGGTGACGCAGAATATTCGTTCCTTTTGGGGCGCAGTATCCTCCGCAGCCCAAATCATGCTGGACATCAAGGAACAAAAAACGAACAGGCGGAACAGTATTTTCACGATGGTCCTGACTTTATAGCAGATGAAAAACAGCGGCATCCCAAGCCTCATCCATAGTTAAACCTCCCTTTTTGGGGGGAGGTCTGAAACGTTGATCACAGCTTTTTGAGGTAAATGTTCTTGAACTGAACGGTCATTGGCGGGCCGGGGTGGATCTGCATCCCGAACGTGCCGGTGGTCAGCATGGACGGGTCTTCCTCGATCGTCTCGCTCATCAGGACGCCGTTGATGTAGTGCGTCATGACGTTCCCTTTCACGACGATCCGGTAGGTATTCCAGTCCTCGAAGTTGATCTTCTTCGCCAGCTCATCCGAGGAGGCGAACTGTTCCAGAAGGACCGCTTTCCGGTCGATGCCGATCTTGCATTTCTGGCCGCGGCCGGTGAGGATCCCGCCGATCTCTTCGCCGTACATGATGCCGGTGTACGAGTTGCGGGAGTCGATGTCGGCCTGGTAGCCCATCAGGCCCCACTTGCGGCGGGCGTCTTTGGCGGCGCGGTACATCACGCCGGAATTGCCGTTGATGAGCTTGAAATCAATGAGGAGTTCAAAATCGCCGACCGGCTCGCCCGTCCACGCGATGTGCATGCTGTACGGGATCTTCTTTTCAGGGGTCGAAACGCCCGTGATGCAGCCGTCCTGGACCGACCAGAACGTCGGGTCGCCTTCCCAGTTGGTCAGCGTCTTGCCGTCGAAAAGGGAGACGAAACCTTCCGGCGCCTCATTATCCGCGGCAAAAGCGGCCGAAACGCAAAGCGCCAGCGCCGCCAAAACGATTAATGTAAACTTTTTCATGGTGGTTAAAGGTTTAAGGAAAAAACGCGCGAAGCGCTCGTCACGCTTCGCGCTGATTAAGAATCAAGCATTAAATCAAACTTCGGGAAGTTCCCACCCTTCGCGGCGCGGACGGGAGAGGAGTTTGTTCGCTTCCGGCAGGTCGGTGAATTCTTCCTTGACCGGATCCCAGTGAACGTCCTGGCCGACCGGGGCGGTGGCGCGGACGATGTTGACCAGCTCGCAGATCGTCGTGGAGCGCTGACCGATCTCGACGTCGGCGTTGGGCGTGCCGCCGTTTTTGATGCAGTCGGCCCAGTTCTCCGCGTGGTAAACCGTTTCGTCGCGCTTGTTCCGGCATTCGTCGGGCAGCGAGGCAGCGATTTCCTTCGGGTTGGACGAAACCTTGTGACGGTTGATCTCCATCTTGCCGTTTTCACCCACGACGATGCAGCCGAGGCCCGGGCCGCGGTCACCGTCCAGCTCAAAGCGGACTTCAACGCCGTTTTCGTACCACATGGTCATCCGGGCACGCGGGCCGGTCACGCGCGCCATGCCGTAGTACTGGACGCCGGTTTCCTCTTCGCCGTACGCACGGTTCGGGTACTTGCCGGAGTCGCGGATCTCGCACGGCTCTTCCAGACGGATCCGGGTCGGGCCGGTCAGGCTCGTGCCGATCGCCATTTGCATCTGGTCGAACGAGTGGGTCCCCCAGCCGGAAACGCCGAAGCAAAGACCGCCGGCGTCGTAATCGGCCCAGCGCGTCCAGCCGAATTGGATCTCCGGGATACACGCGCGCAGTTTCGCCTGGTTCGTCCACGTGTTCCACCAGTCCGGGCAGTCTTTCGGGTCCATGTAGTACTTCGGTTCATCCGGGACCGGGTACGGCCCGACGAAGTTGGGGACCAGGACGGTCTTGACCTTCCCGATGACGCCGTTGGCGACCTGCTCGCACGCCCACTTGCAAAGCGGCAGGGAGCGCTGCTGCGTGCCGACCTGAACGACCTTCTTGAGTTTGCGGGCGGCGTTGACCAGCGCGCGGCCTTCTTTGATCGTCAGCGCCATCGGCTTTTCCATGTAGATGTGCACGCCCATGAGCATCGCCTGCATGCCGACCCAAACGCGCTGGTGCGTGGTCGTTTCGACGTGAACGCCGTCGAGTTTCTGCTCCTCGATCATCTTGCGGAAGTCGGTGTAGCGCGGAAGATCCGGGAATTTCTTCGCGGCATCGTCCAGACGAGGCTCGAAAACGTCGCAGACGCCGCCGATCTCGATGTTCCGGGCGGTTTTCAGGTAGCTGTTCAGGAAGCCGCGGCCGCGGCCGCCCTGACCGATGATGCCAACGCGAACGCGCTCACTGGGAGCTGCTTCGTCCGCAAGACCCAAGGTACTGGCAGAAACCAGAATCGGAACGATCGGCAGGGTTGACTTCAAAAGATCTCGTCTTGAAATCATCATTGTAATCCTTTCTGTAGGCAGGGAACTTTAGCAGGCTATTGCAATGAATCGCAACAGCTCAACGGTAAACAAAGAATATCGAACGTTACAATTCATATTATAATATAAGTCAATCTCGTTGTCAAGACTTGGGACTTTTAAATAGGAGGATGATTTTAAAAACGCGCCCCAATTTAAATGGCGCGTTCGTTCTGACGTTCAAAAGTCTTTCCAGCCTCAGTCTTTCCGGGCGGCCATGACGTAGTAAACCGTCGCGTCGGTGTCGGAGGAAACGTACAAGTACCCGTGTTCACCCGGAAGCATGTCGAACTCGAAGGTGAACTCCTGCGGGTTTTCCGTCAGATTCGTCTTCAGCAGATCGCGCCGTTCTCCAAAGGCTCCCTCTTTACGCTCTTTTTCCGGTTTGGCGAGTTGGTCCCGATTGGTGCGCACGTAAACCGTGACCCTGGCGGGCTGCTTGCCCGAGATGCCGGAAGCAAGCATGCTGCCGGTGACGACGTATTTCTCGTTCTTCCACCCGCCGTCGAGCTTCATGTACTGGTACAGGGCCGAGGGGTGAAGATTCACGGCCGTTCTGCCGGCCACGTCCGTCTGTGACCCACCCGGGGTGATGCTCCAATCTTTCGGGAAATGCTTTTCCTCGTTGATGATGCTGAAGTCCCCATTATTCAGGACGGACGTGCCGATCATCGCGCGGCGGAACTGCGGCTGGTCGTGCGGCTTCACACCGTCCAGGCCGTACATCTCGTGCGAGGCGGGAGCCTGGAGGTTCGTCACATTTCTCCAGAAATGGAACTGCCACACCTGGCCCGGCTCGATTTTCGGGACGCCGAGCGACTGGGCGGGGATCTTCGCTTCAAGAACGTAGCGTTTTTTATGGACCTTAACCTTGGCCTGGATCTTCGTTTTGAAGACTTTGTTCGTGCCTTTCGCGTCGTAAACCGCGCCGTTCGTGTTGATCATCCAGTGGCGATACTCCTGACCCGGGGCCGCGATGAAGATCTCCAGACTGTCGTCCGTGTTCGTCTTCGGATTGTCCGGGCCCTTAATTTTGGCGGTGAGCGGCGTTTTAGCGTTTTCGGTCAGCGCCTCGATCCCGATGTACCAGTTTTCTGCGTCGTAAAGCACACTTACGCGGGTCTGCTCCGTGGGGTCGCCACCGCCCGACTGGCGGAACGAATCGACGGGAAGCGCCTTTTTCCAGGCGTCCTCATCGAGCGAGCCGTCGATCGTGATTTTGCCCACGCACGGCCGCACCGGCATTTTGCGGTCGGATTTCGCCATCGCCTCGATCTTCTTGTAGTTTTCGACCCAGATGGTTTCGAGGAACGTTTTATCCTGTTCGACTCGGGCGCGGTTCAGGGCCAGGCGTTCTTTATCGGCTTTAGGGTCTTTGGCCGCTTCGTCCAGTTCTTCCAGGGCTTTGGCTAGGTACTTCTCGAGTTTCTCCTGACTTCCCGGTACGAGCAGACATTCACCCGTCCGGTCGGGGGAGTGCGGGTAGCCGCAATGTTCCGTCGGGGCGTTTTCCCAAAGCTGGCGGCGGTAGGCGTGGTACTTCTTCATCGCTTTGGCGGCCGGGCCGTAGTAGAGGTCGTACGCCTCGTCCATGATTTCTTCCACGGAGAGCGACGCGTCCCACAAAAGCCGGGCGTTGACGTAGGTCAGCTGCCAGTTGTGCGTCCAGAGCATGCTTTCGTTGTTCTGGTGGTCTTCGTAGCCGGAAAAACCGTCTTTGACCCACTGCTTGACGTTTTCGCCCGCGATGTATTCAAGCGGCGCGTAGTGATTGTTCACGCAGACCAGGTAGTCGAAAATCGTGAATTCCATCTTCGGGAAGGCTTTTCTCCACGCGAGGTACCAGTCCATGTACCTCTTGTTCCGGTAACAGTTCGGATCGTTGAACCGGTGCATCTCGCATTTCCCGTGCGGGCAGTAAACCGCTTCGATGTTTTCCGGGTACTCGATCTTCCACTCCGGCTTTGGCGGGTCACGGTACTGCGAATAGATGAAGAAATTCAGCTTCGCGTTCGGGTACTTCTTCCGAACTTCGCGTGCCACATCAGAGTAAAACACGTGGAAGATCTTCGAGATGGAATATTCGCCGTGGTCGTCGGCCATTTTCCGGCACGCGTCGCACTGGCACCAGGCGTTTTCAATGTCCCACGCCCCCATGCAGTAGGAACCGTCCTCGGTCGAGTCATAGAAGTCGCAAATGCTCTTGATCATCATCTCGCGGACCTTCGGATTGGAGACGCACCGCTGAACGTGCATCTCCGGATTATCCTTCAGGCATTTTACGCGCTTGCCGTCGATCAGGGGGAAGTATTCCGGGTGCTCATCAAAAAGGGACTCGGGGACGGCGTCCTGGAACGACATGTGGCCGCCTTTGCTTGCCGAGCCGAAACGGAAGTTTTTCATCGAGAGCGCCCCGTGAAGGCAGTTCCGGTACGTCCAGTTTTCGATTTCCTTGTAGTCCCACGTCCCTTTGAAAACCGAGAAGCAGCCGAGTTCGCGCCGTTTGTACGACGGATTGTGGAAATCGTCGAACGGTTTGAGCGAGATAGTAGGGTTTTTCGGGTAATACTCGCCCATCTCGCCGGGGTAGAACCACCTACAGCCGAGGTACTTCTGGAGAAAGACGTAAATGCCGTTCCGCGCCCCCAGCACGCTGTTCCCCACGATGAGGATGCGCTTTCCGGAGCCCGTCAAAGCACAGGCATCAGGCAGGCCGCCGCTGAGTTTCTTCTTCATCTCGGGAGTCAGAAGTTTCCCGGCCTTGTCTGTGGTCGTAATCATGATCAGGACCTTGCCCTGCGCGGGAGTGGAGCCGCCAAGTGTCAGCGAGAGTTCAAGCGGTGCGCCGGTGATCTTCTCAAAGTAGATCTGAAGGTCTGCCGCGGCCTGCTGAATTCCTGGATCCACATCCGGCGCGAGAACTAAAACCGAGGTACATTTTCCATTTCGGGCGAGATCCATATCCGCATTGGAGACCGCCGCGGGAAAAAAGAACCCAAGAAAAATAAACGTGAAAACTGAAATCCTACTCATAAAAAACCTCTGGGAACTAAACTCAAAAGATGAAAAAGAAGAACAGGCATAAACTGGGCCATTATCTTCTTATACTTATTTTACCCGAAAGACGCGAAATATTCAAGGGGGCAGAAAATTATTTCAGGAAAGACTTTTCAAAGGAAGAAGATTTTGGATTTTCCCGAAAATCTCTGCGGGTTCGGCCATTCTCCCAACTCCTTCCGCTCCACAGGCCAGATGACCGGAAACCGGGCCGACAAAATGAACGCCATCCTCGGAAAGCTGGCGCATATTCCGCTGGACGGCAGGTTTCGCCCACATTTGAGAGTTCATCGCGGGAGCCATCAGGACGGGACCGTCAAAAGCAAGATAAAGCGTCGAGAGCAAATCATCAGCCAGGCCATTCGCTGCCTTGGCGAGAAAATTGGCGGTGGCCGGCACAACGCAGAGTAAATCCGCCTTGCGGGCCGGCTCAATATGCGGAATCGCGGACTCTTCCGAGAACATTTCGACCAGAACATTTCGACCGGTCAGTGCCTGAAACGTGCGTGGGCCTACCAGATGAACAGCGTTTTCGGTCATGACGACCGTCACACCGTACCCTGCTTTTACGAGGCGTGAGACCAAATCACACGTTTTATACGCGGCAATTCCGGCCGTCACGCTAATCAGGATTTCACGTTTCAGCGCTTCCATGGTTCAGGACGAAAGCCCTTTCAAATTTTCAGACAGAATCGAAATCAATGGAATCGCGCATATAGTCGTCTTCGATGGTGCGCAGTTCGTTCTTCATGCTGAGGAAAATTTTATCCTGCATGATCTCCTTGATGACGATTTCCAGATTGCTTTCGCCCGGGAGTCTCTCCACGAGCGGTTTGGAACCGCGGTTCAGTTCCACAAGACGCTTCTGAATCAGCGTGGTCAGTTTGAACGCACCGCCCACTTTTTCGTGAATCGAACGATCTCTCAATTCATCAATCATTTTCAATCTCCTGTCAGGGCTTCCTGACTGATTATTTGACAAAAATCGTTTACTGCTGTTTCCAAATCATCGTTTACGATCCGGTAACGATAAAAACCGGAACGTCCGATCTCATATTCGGCTCGTGAAAGCCGATTCCGAATCGCATCATCCGATTCCGTACCGCGGTTACGGAGGCGATTCTCAAGTATTTCCAGGGAAGGCGGTGCGAGAAAAACCGTTACGGCATCGGGGTATTGATCCACGACGTCCGCGCAGCCGTCAACGTCAATTTCAAGCATGACCCACGTTCCAGCCGAGAGGTACGATTCCACTTCCGAACGAAGCGTACCGTACCACACATTTCGGCCAAAAACCTCTTTGCACTCGACAAAACCGCCTTCCTCGCGGCGGCGGGCGAATTCTTCGTCGGTCAGAAAGTAATAATCAACGCCATGCCGCTCTTTCCCACGCATCGGGCGTGTCGTTGCGGAGACGCTCAGGTGCATCGGAACGGGGGATTTTTCGAGAACCAAATCACGGACGGTAGATTTCCCAACGCCGGATGGGCCTGAAATGATGATGAGGCGGCCTGGTTTATTCAATGTTCTGCACCTGTTCACGAATACGCTCAATGGAAGCCTTCATGCTGATGACTTCCTGGGAAATGGGGAAATCGTTGGCTTTCGAACCGATTGTGTTGACCTCGCGGAAAAGTTCCTGCGTGAGAAAATCAAGTTTCTTCCCCGGCGAGTCATCGTTAGCCAAAATACTCCGGAACTGCGAAATGTGACTTTTCAGTCGGGCAATTTCTTCCGAAATGTCGCATTTGTCGGCGAAAATGCCGATTTCGCGAATGACATCGGCCTGTTGGATCTCTACACCGACCTGCTCGAACAATTTATTCAGGCGCTCCACCAGACGCTCGCCGAAAATCGGAGCGATCTGCGGTGCGCGTTCGATCACCACGCCGAGGTGAGTCTCAACATCCGCGAGGTTCACAAGTAAATCCTCACCCATTGCCTTCCCTTCGCGGATACGCATGGCGACCAGCTTCTGGGTCGCAGCGTTTAATGTTTCCAATACCATTGGAGCAACCGCGGATGAGTCGTCATCACCAGTGTTTTCAACTACACCGGGAAGATTCAAAAGAGTTTGAAAATCGCACCAATGCGCACTCGCGTTCGATTCCTTGAGCCAGCTGTTAAGTTGATCCCGGTACGACGAAAGAAGTACGAAGTTGATCTGGTAAGCGTCGGCTTTCTTGGCGCGGGAAATTTTAACGTTTACCGTGACAGACCCACGACTAATCATTTTGCGGATTTCGTCTTCCACTTGAAGTTCCAATGATCCGAGAGGTTCACTGAATCTGGACGAAATTTTCAGAAAACGATTATTAATGGAACGAATCTCAACGGAAACGGAAAATCCGTTACGCTCGGTAACAGCATCGCCGTAACCAGTCATGCTTTGAAGCAAAGGACCACCTCAATTGGATGCTCAATGTGAAAATCGCCCGTAAAATTCTGAATCACTTCAAAACTTTACGGGTAAGGAACGAAATTGCGGACAATCAGTTCGCGGCTGGAGATTCAGGGGCCGGAGCAGCTTCAGGAGCCGGGGCAGCTTCAGGAGCCGGGGCAGCTTCAGGAGCCGGGGCAGCTTCAGGAGCCGGAGCAGCTTCAGGGGCCGGAGCAGCTTCAGGGGCCGGAGCAGCTTCAGGGGCCGGAGCAGCTTCAGGGGCCGGGGCAGCTTCAGGGGCCGGAGCAGCTTCAGGGGCCGGGGCAGCTTCAGGGGTCGGAGCAGCTTCAGGGGCCGGAGTAGCTTCAGGGGCCGGAGCAGCTTCAGGAGCCGGGGCAGCTTCAGGAGCAGGGGCAGCTTCAGGGGCCGGAGCGGGTTCCGCCGGAGCAGCTTCAGGAGCCGGGGCGTTTTCAGCTGGAGCGGCATCTTCCAGATTGATGGTTTCAGGAAGCTGGGCCGCTTCTGCCGGAGTGCCCTCTGCCGGAGCGTTTTCTGCCGTTGTTTCAGCAGCAGGTTCCGCGGAATCAGCGATCGCTTCCAGTTCGGAAGTGGTACCGGCTGCATCACTTTCTGCTGCGGGTTTCTTCCACATTCCTTCATCCGTTACGGACTGCTTGGCCAGATGCGAATACCAGAAGCATGAGAACGCACAAGTCAAAATCCAGATGCTGGCTACGACGATAGTAATTTTTGTAAAAGTGTCACCGGCTTTAGCACCAAACGCGCTGGAACCGCCAGCTCCACCGAGAGCGCCAGCCAGACCGCCGCCTCTGCCCTTCTGAACGAGGATGATGAGCAGCAGAAACAGGCTCAAAACTGCCATCGCTAACGCAAGCAAAATTTTAATAATCATAATTTGTACCCAGGTTTTGTTGAATTCAAATGAATAGAGAATAAATCTTTACTCATTGTTTGTGGATTCTTATTTCGCGGCCTCAATAATTCCCATGAAGTCAGCAACTTTCAGAGCGGCACCGCCAATCAGACCGCCGTCAATGTCGGCTTCCGCCAGAAGGTCTTTCGCATTGCCCGGTTTCATGCTTCCGCCGTACTGAATACGAACGGCTTCGGCCACTTCTTTGTTGAAGCGGAACTCGATGAGCTTGCGGATGCCGGCGTGGACTTCTTCAGCCATGGCCGGGGTCGCGGTTTTGCCGGTTCCAATCGCCCAAACAGGTTCGTAGGCAATGACAACTTTTTTCATGTCTTCAGCGGAAACACCAGCCAGCGAGCCAAGGAACTGCTCGGCGTTGATGTCGAACGTCTGGTCCGCTTCGCGCTGTTCGAGCATTTCACCAATGCAAAGGATCGGGATCAAACCGGCGGCAAGGACGGCTTTGAGTTTTTTGTTGGTAAGCTCGTTGCTCTCACCGATGATGTGACGGCGTTCGCTGTGGCCGAGGATGACATACTTGCAGCCGATGTCTTTCAGCATTCCAACACTGATCTCACCGGTGAACGCGCCTTTTTCTTCGAAGTAACAGTCCTGAGCGCCGACTCCAATATTGGAACCTTTGAGGACCTGAGCGACCGCGTCAATGTAAACGAACGGCGGACAGACCGCGATGTCGGCGTAATCGACATCTTTGGCGGCTTCCTTCAGGCCTTCGACCAAAGCGACGGCTCCGGCACGATCCATGTTCATTTTCCAGTTACCAGCGATGAAAGGACGACGCATTTTCAACTCCTTGTGATTTATGATTGTGAGTCTGATGAATTGTCAAAAAATAATATGAGATTTTATAGACTGATATTTTAGCACACCTGTATATTCTGTGTAGGGGGACCGGTTCGATTTTTGCCAACTTTCTTCAACTTTCAGCAAAATTTTTGCATTTTATGGTTCTTGAAACTTTGCACATTTTAACAAATTTGCGCGTTTTGACATCGTGTTGATTTTCTTTCTTTTGGACCTTTTATGAAATGGAGGCAAAGTTCAGGTTTATGCGTATATCTCATACGACCGAAAAAAAACTCCCTTTATTCCGGACATTCCAAAAAAACTTGAAAAATTTTAGAAAAAATGAGTAAAATACGGGGGTCCCCCCGTCGAAACTTCTGATAAAAATGTTACAATAGAAAAGATTTTAAGTATTCTGCTGTCGGCAGAATAAACAGTTAAGGAGATGGGTAACGAAAAAAGAATAGTATTTGGAATGAGTTAAACACTAATTCGAAGTCGAACTCTTTCTTCCCATTATTCCTTATTCGTTATTCATTATTCGTTAATCATCACCCCTAAATAGATTAGCTATGCAGAAATTTACGATTAGAAAAGGCCTTGATTTACCGCTCGCCGGTCCGCCGGAGCAGAAGGTTTTCGGGGCGAAAGCTGTGAGTAAAGTCGCGTTGGTGGGGCCGGACTATGTGGGTCTGCGTCCCGCGTTGGCTGTTCAGGTGGGCGACAAAGTGAAAATCGGTCAGGTCCTCTTCACCGACATGAAGAACCCTGGCGTCGTATTCACTTCTCCCGCAGGCGGTACGGTGGAATCCATCAACCGCGGCGAGCGTCGTTCTTTCCAGTCCATCGTGATCAAGGTCGATGGCGGAAAAGAAGAAGCCGAGGCACTGACTTTCAAGAAATACGAATCCGATAAACTTTCTTCCATCCCACGTGAAGAAGTGGTGAAAAATCTGGTTGAAAGTGGCATGTGGACGGCCTTCCGTACTCGCCCGTTTGGCAAAATACCCGCCCTGGACTCCAAACCAGCGGCGATTTTTGTAAACGCGATGGATACGAACCCTCTGGCCGCCAATCCGGAAGTAGTCATTTCGGCTGAGAAACCCGCGTTTGTGAATGGTCTGCGTGTTCTTTCGGCGCTGCAGGCCCCGCAGATGTTCGTCTGCCGTGCCGCTGGCGCGAACATCCCCGGCGAAGACACGAATCTGCCAGGCCTGATCGAAGCCTCGTTCAAAGGCCCGCACCCGGCCGGACTCGTGGGAACGCACATTCATTTCCTTTGTCCCGTAAGCAGCAAGAAACGCGTCTGGTACATCGGTTACCAGGATGTCATCGCGATCGGCAAGCTATTCACGACTGGTAAGATCGACGTTACTCGTGTCATTTCGCTGGCGGGGCCGCGAGTGGATCGCCCGCGTCTGATCAAGACCCGTATGGGGGCGTGCGTTTCGCAGCTCGTGAAGGGTGAATTAATTAATAAGGATAATCGGGTGGTCAGCGGTTCCGTTCTGAACGGCCGCACGGCTTGCGAGCCGGTCGATTTCCTCGGCCGCTACCACACGCAGATCTCCGTGCTGGAAGAAGGCAACAAACGCCATCTGTTCGGCTGGGTGATGCCCGGTTTCACCACGTATTCTTTCAAGTGGGTCAATTTCTCGAGCCTCTATCCGTGGAAAAAGTTCAAGATGAACACGGGTCTGCACGGCGGTCACCGCGCGATCGTTCCGATCGGAAGTTTCGAAGAAGTTATGCCGCTTGACATTCTGCCGACGTACCTTCTTCGCTCGCTTTCCTACAAAGACCTGGAAGAAGCTGAGGCTCTCGGCGCTCTGGAACTTGAAGAAGAAGACCTTGCGCTGTGCACATTCGTTGATCCCGGCAAGAACGACTTTGGCGCCATGCTGCGCGAAGTCCTGACCACGATTGAGAAGGAGGGCTGAGATCATGCTGAGAAAATTAATGGACAAAATCGGCACGATGTTCGAGTCGAACAAGTTCCTTCGTCCGCTGTACCCGATGTACGACGCGATCGACACTTTCCTCTACACGCCGAAACACGTCGCCGCGGGTTCCGTTCACGTTCGTGACTCGCTCTGCCTGAAGCGGACGATGACGACCGTCATGATCGCGGTGTTCCCGTGCGTTCTGATGGCCATGTTCAATACTGGCTTCCAGGCGTTCACGGCAATGAAAGCCAACGGCCTGACCGAGATCCCGGTTTCGGGAAGCTGGCTGACGTTCCAGTGGCAGGCGTGGCTTATGCAGTGGCTCCTGAACGCTTCGCAGTCGTGCTGTGGTCCCTTCGCTCTGACGATCGCCCCGGCCGCTACCTGGTGCTCGTGGATCATGTACATTCTGACGTGCATGATTTTCGGCGCTTTGTATTTTATTCCCGTGTACGCGGTCACGTTTGTGGTCGGTATTCTCTGGGAGCTCCTTTTCGCTTCCGTGAAGCATGAAGAGATCAACGAAGGTTTCTTCGTCACGTCGCTGCTTCTGCCGTGCACGCTCCCCGCAACGATCCCGCTCTGGCAGGTCGCCATCGCGATTTCGTTCGGTGTAGTGGTTGCGAAAGAGCTTTTCGGCGGAACGGGCCGCAACTTCCTGAACCCGGCGCTTGCCGCCCGCGCGTTCCTGTTCTTCACGTTCGCGACGAACATCTGCGGCGACTCGATGTGGGTCGCGGTAGATGGAATTTCCCAGGCGACTCCGCTGGGGCTGACACTTACCTCCGGCATGGACGGCATTCGCCAGCTTGCCGCTGCTCAGGGCCTGACGGAAATGCAGTACTGGTTCTACGCCTTTGTCGGTCTGATCCCCGGCTCAATGGGTGAAACCTCGACGCTGGCCTGCCTCATCGGTGCGGTCCTGCTCGTTTACACCGGCATCGGTTCGTGGCGCATCATGGCTTCGCTTGCCGTGGGTGCGATGGCGACGTCCGGGCTTTTCTATTTCATGTATGCAACTGGTATGACGCACAATCCGGTTTTCGGTGTTTCCCCGCACTGGCATTTCGTGCTCGGCGGTCTCGCATTCGGTATGGTCTTCATGGCGACGGACCCGGTTACTGGTTCCATGACCCTCAAAGGTCAGTACATTTACGGGTTCCTGATCGGTTTCCTCGTTCTGATGGTCCGCGTCCTGAATCCGGCCTACCCGGAAGGTGTGATGCTCGCGATCCTGTTTGGTAACGTCTGCGCGCCGACGATCGATTACTTCTTCGTCCGTGCCAACATCAAGAGAAGGGAGCTGCGCAATGTCTAAATCGAAAGATTCCATTTTCAAAACGTTCCTTGTTGCTTTCCTGACGTGCGTGTTTTGCTCTGTTTTCGTGGCCTCGGCCGCGGTGATGCTCAAGCCGATCCAGGAAAAGAACCAGGCTTTGTTCAAAAACAAAAATATTCTCGTCGCGTGTGGTCTGGTGGACCAAAACGAGTCCATCACCGCCGATCGCTGTGAAGAGCTTCTCCAGTCCGTGAAGATCGCGAAAGTTGATTTGGACCTGGGCGTTGAAGTCACGGATGAAGCGGCGGACGCACTTGCATCCCAGACCGTCAAAACTGCCGGTACGCCTTACAAAGTGGGTATTGCCTCCCGCGACCGTCTTGGTCTGGTTTACATCGCGAAAAATCCCGAGACGAACGAAACCCGTGTTGTTCTGCCGATCGTCGGGAAAGGCCTATGGTCCGTGCTGAAAGGGTTCATCGCTCTGGACGCCGCCGACATGAACACGGTGAAGTGCCTCCTGTTCTACGAGCAGGGTGAAACGGCCGGTCTGGGTGGTGAGATCGAAAATCCGCTCTGGACCGCGAAGTGGATCGATAAAAAGGCGTTTGACGGTTCCGCACCGGCCGTGAAGGTCGTGAAGGGGACCGGAAACGGTGACTTTGAAGTGGACGGAATTTCCGGCGCGACCCTCACCGGGAACGGTGTCACGGGGACCGTCGATTACTGGCTCGCCGCCTATCGTCCGTTCCTGGAGAAACTGGCTGCTGAGAATGGAGGGCAAAACTGATGAGTGAATATAGAGAAATCCTTACGAAGCCCATTTTCCGCAACAACCCGATCGCTCTGCAGGTTCTGGGCATCTGTTCGGCTTTGGCCGTCACGACGAAACTGGAAACCGCCCTTACGATGGCTCTGGCCGTGACGATCGTCACCGCCTGCTCCAGCACGGTCATCAGCTGCATCCGCAATTTCATTCCGGACTCCATCCGAATGATCGTGCAAATGGTCGTCATCGCATCGTTCGTGATCGTGACCGACCAGGTCCTGAAGGCCTACGCCTTTGGGATCAGCCGTCAGTTGAGCGTGTTCGTTGGTCTGATCATCACGAACTGCATCCTGATGGGCCGCGCGGAAGCGTTTGCGATGAAGAACCCGCCGCTGCCCAGTTTCCTCGACGGAATTGGAAACGGTCTGGGGTACAGCGTCGTGCTGGTCGTTCTGGCCTCGATCCGTGAACTCTTCGGTTCCGGCAAACTCCTCGGCATCACGATCCTCAAGACCGTGAACGACGGCGGCTGGTACCAGCCGATGGGGATCATGCTTCTGGCGCCGAGCGCGTTCTTCCTCATTGGATTCTTCATTTGGATCCTTCGGACCTTTGACCCCAAACAGATTGAAGATTAAGGAGGCACGCGATGGAATACATTCAATTAATTGTTCGTTCGATTTTCATCGATAACCTGGCGCTTTCCTTTTTCCTTGGAATGTGCACGTTTTTGGCGGTCTCGAAACGAGTTTCGACGGCCATCGGCCTTGGTATTGCCGTGATCGTGGTTCAGACGATCACGCTCCCGGTGAATAACCTGATCCTGAATCATGTTCTGAAAGAAAACGCCCTTTTTGACGGCGTTTCGCTGACGTTCCTGACGCTGATCAGTTTCATCGGCGTGATCGCGGCCATGGTTCAGATCCTTGAAATGACTTTGGACCGTTACTTCCCGCCGCTTTACAACGCGCTGGGGATTTTCCTTCCGCTTATTACGGTGAACTGCGCCATCCTCGGCGGCTCGCTCTTCATGGAGCAGCGCGACTACAACTTCCTCCAGAGCGTATGCTACGGTTTCGGAAGTGGTACGGGCTGGGCGCTCGCGATCATTCTGCTCGCGGCCGTGCGTGAACGCTGCAAGTACAGCCACGTCCCGGCGGGGCTCCGCGGTCTGGGGATCACTTTCATCACGGTGGGCCTTATCGCGATGGCGTTCATGATTTTCAGCGGAATTTAAGTAAAAATGAATAATGAATAACGAATAACGAATAGTGCAGAGAAAGACTTCTACCTTTATTCGGGATTCATTTCAAACCAAAAGCAATCCAAGTAAAAAGGTAAATTAATATGATTAACCAGGTTTTCCTTTTCGCCGAGCTCTCGGGAGCCCAGCAGATTGGGCTTGGCGTCGTGATGTTTACTGTGGTCGTGATGCTGCTTGTGTGCGCGATTTTGATCGCCCGCAGGTTCCTCGTGGCTCAGGGAGACGTGAAAATTGAGATCAACGACGACCCGTCCAAAACGCTGACGGTCCCGGCCGGCGGTAAACTCCTTCAGACCCTCGCGTCCCAGAAAATCTTCGTCGCCAGTGCGTGCGGCGGTCAGGGAACGTGTGGTCAGTGCCGTCTCCAGGTCCTTTCTGGCGGCGGTGAGATCCTTCCAACCGAAAAAGACCATTTCACCCGCGGCGAAGTCCGTGACCACTGGCGTCTTTCCTGCCAGGTCGCGGTCAAGCAGGACCTCAAGATCCGCGTCCCGGCCGAAGTTTTCGACGTGAAAAAGTGGACTTGCACGGTCCGCTCGAACAACAACGTGGCGACGTTCATCAAGCAGCTCGTTCTGGAAATCCCGAAGGGCGAGGAAGTGAACTTCAAGGCCGGCGGTTACATCCAGATCGAGTGCCCGCCGTACGAAGTCGCTTACAAAGATTTCGACATTGCGGAAGAGTACCGCCCTGACTGGGACCGCTTCCACGTGTGGGACTATGTTTCCAAGGTCGATAAACCGAATATGCGTGCGTACTCCATGGCGAACTACCCGGAAGAAAAGGGGATCATCATGCTGAACGTGCGAATTGCGACCCCGCCGCGCGGCATGAACGTTCCTCCGGGGATCATGTCCTCGTACATTTTCAGCCTGAAACCGGGCGACAAAGTCGTGATCAGCGGTCCTTACGGCGAATTCTTCCCGCAGGACACGCAGAACGAGATGGTTTACATCGGCGGCGGCGCCGGTATGGCCCCACTTCGTTCGCATATTTTCGACCTTCTGAAGCGTCTGAAATCCGGGCGCAAGATCTCGTACTGGTACGGCGCGCGTTCCCTGCGTGAAGTCTTCTACGACGACGAGTTCCGTGCCCTGGAGAAAGAGTTCCCGAACTTCAGCTTCCACCTCGCGCTGAGCGATCCGCTTCCCGAGGATAACTGGACGGGTTCGACCGGTTTCATCCATCAGGTGCTTCACGACGAGTACCTGAAGGACCACCAGGCGCCCGAGTGCTGCGAGTACTACATGTGCGGACCACCGATGATGACGAAGGCGGTGCTCGGCATGCTGGACTCCCTCGGAGTCGAGCGCGAGAACATCTACTTCGACGATTTCGGCGGTTGAGTTTAAAGCAGTGAGTGGTCAGTGGTCAGGGTTCTGCCTGCTGACCACTGACTATTAAAAAACGCCGATCTGAATCTTCCCCACGCCTTCTTACGAAACAAATCAACCTTCACTTTTTGGAGACTGACCCATGCGAAAAAGCATCTTCTGGCTTGCCGTTCTGGCCGTTCTGGCGAGTTACGCTTCCGTTTCTGCGCAGTACCAGCCGACCACGGAAAAGGGCATCGCGCAGCTTGAGGCGGATTACCTCTTCCAGTGCGATAATGAGCCGACGTTTGAAAAAGCCAGGCAGGAAATTGTTTACGCCCGTGCCGTGGCCGACCGTCTGAGCAAAATGGACGGAGCGCCGGACCTCGCTCCTCAGCTCAAGGCCCTGGCCGACGTGGAGCAAAAATACGCCTCCGCGCAGGAAACCCCGGAATCGGCCAGGGAATTTTACCTTGCTGTGCGCCGCGCGAAGCGCGAGATCGTGATGCGGAACCCGCTCTTGAACTTCAACGAGATCGTGGTGATCGATAATCCGTACCCGCACGGGAAACCGGGCGACGCAACGGACGAGTGGGGCCACGAGGCGCGTCACCGCAACGGCTACATGGCGACCGACGGCGGGAAACTGCTCGTCGTGGGCCTGAACCCGGGCGAGATCAAGCGTGTGCTGCTCGATGACGGCGGCTCTTTCTGGCGTCCGGACGTTTCCTTCGACGCGAAAAAGATCCTTTTCACGCACCGCCTGCCGGGCGAAAAGTCGTTCCACCTCTTCGAGATGAACGCGGACGGAACGGACGTGAAACAGTTGACGGTCGGTGACTATGACGACCTGGACCCGATCTACACCCCGCAGGGAAAAATCATTTTCTGCACCACGCGTCAGCACTCGTACGTGCGCTGCATGCCGATGACGCACTCATTTGCCGTGGCCCGCTGTGACGCGGACGGGAAAAATATTTACGTCATTTCCGCGAACGGTGAGCCGGAATATTTACCGAGTATGATGCAGGACGGGCGCGTCATTTTCACCCGCTGGGAATACACGGACAAAGCGCTCTGGCGCGTGCAGTCTCTCTGGACGATCAATCCGGACGGCACGAACCCGCAGACGTTCTGGGGGAATCAGTCCACGTGGCCGGACGTGCTGACCGAAGCGCGTCAAATCCCCGGAAGCAAGAAAGTCGTGTTCACGGCCGTCGGTCACCATGCGTGGTTTGACGGAACGATCGGCTACATCAACCCGGACGAAGGGCTGAACTACCCGGACGGTCTGGAACTGATCACGCGCGAGTGCAACTGGGCCGAAGCGAGCTGGCCGGTGGACCGTGGAGGTCCGAATGACCCGCCGCCGAGTTACGACTACCACAAAGCGGGCGACTACTTCGCCTACAAATCCCCGTACCCGCTCTCGGAGGAGTACATGCTGGTCTCCGCACGTGACGCGACCGGCCGCAATGAAGGCGCGTGGCACTCGTGGGTCCGCCGCGGCGGTCTGTACAGCGGCTCCGATTTCGGCTGGTTCTTCAACCTTTACTTCCAAGACGTTTACGGAAACAAAGAGCTGGTCTATGAGGGCGACTATAACGCGTACTACGCCTCGCCGCTTCGTCCGCGTCAGGTCCCGGTCGAAAAGCCCGACCTGGTTCACTGGCCGAAGATCGGCACGGGTGAGAAACCCGAAGAAGGCGTTCTGTACTCGAACAACGTGTTCGAAGGCGCCGACCCGATCCTGAAGAAAAACGGGAAATTCATCCGCGTGATCCAGATGGACCCGAAAACCTACACGACCTGGAACAAAACGGTCCAGCACGACGGCCCGGCCATTTCCGTCTTCCAGGCGGACGGCGTGAAGCGCATCCTCGGCACCGTCCCGATCGAGGACGACGGATCGGTGAACTTCAAACTCCCGCCGGGGCAGGCCGTTTTCTTCGAAATGCTCGACGAAAAAGGTCAGGCGATCCACGTGATGCGCTCGTTCACGTACGTGATGCCGGGCGAGAATCGCGGGTGCTTCGGCTGCCACGAGTCCAACATGAATACGCGCGGCAACATGCAGATGGGCGGCGGCCAAATGGGTTCCGCTCTGCGCAAACCGCCGGTCGATCTCACCCCGACCCCGTGGGGCACGGAGAGCATCAGCTACGCCCGATTCGTTCAGCCGGTTTTGGACAAAAACTGCGCCAAATGCCACAAAAACCCGGAATCGGAAGCGTACAAGAAGCTGAACATGACGTGCCGCCCGTCCTCCAAAGGCTGGTGGGCGAACGTTTACTCGCGTCCGGGCGATCAATCTCCGTTCTGCGAGCCGTACCTGACGCTGGTTTCCGGCGACTGCCCGTGGGGCCGTGACAAGGTGAAGAACGAAAAGGGCGTTCCGGTGAACCTCGCCGGCGTGTTCGTCGTGGAAGGCTACGACCAGAACGACCCGGCCAACCTGAAGACGCTCCCGCCGTACTCTGCGTGGTCGCCGACCAGCACGCTGATCCATCACGCGACCAGTGGCGAGCATCACGGCGTGAAAGTCAGTGAGGAAGACGCCCAGCGCCTGATCGCGTGGGTCGATTGCAACGGTCCGTACCTCGGCGACGAGGAAGTCCGCGCGATGTATGACCCGTCCTCGGTCGCGTTGACGACGGTCCCGCCGATCCGTCCGCGCATTCACTCGGCTCCGGTGATCAACCGCTTCGACATTCGGCAGGACGGCGACTCGGAAAAAGTCTCCGGCCCGCTGTTCATCACGCCGGAAGCGGCCGAGATCGAACGCAAGGCGGCAGCTGAACGCGCTGCTGCGGCTGAGAAGCAGAAATGACATCTTTTTTTAACTGATCCGCGGTCAGCGTTTCGGTTTCCCCTGGTCCAGATCATCAGTGAGAAGCCGAAGCGCTGGCTCCTTCCAATTCCTTGAAAAAATGCGCACGATTCTTTTTCTTTTAACGGTTTTCTTCCCGCTCACCCTTCACGCTGGGAACACCCTCTTTCCTTTTCCGGTCGATGGTTCCGGCCTGCGTTTTCTCTGGACTCCGCCGGGAGGCTTTACCCCTGCGGGAGACGCCGGCCAGGTTCGCGTCGCCGGGGACGTTTTCGTCGATGGGACCGGCAAAACGCTCCGTTTCTGGGGCGTGAACCTTCCGTTTGACTCGAACTTCCCGCAGAAAGCCGACGCGGCGCGGTTTGCCTTGCGTCTGCGCTCGTTCGGAATCAACGTCGTGCGCCTTCATTTCGTCGATACGAAAATCTGGGGGAAGTACGAGAAACTCGGCCACCGCAAGATGGACGAGGAAAAACTCGACCGGCTCGACTGGTTCATTTACCAGATGAAACTGGTGGGGATCTACGTCAATATTAACCTGCACGTCGGCCGGACGCTCGACTCCCGGGACGGTAATTTCCCGGAGGTGGAAAAACTCCCCAACATGCAGAAGGGGGTCGATAATTACGTGCCGGAAATGATCGAGCTTCAGAAGGAATACGCGCGGGACCTTCTGACTCACGTGAACCCTTACACGAAAAAGGCGTACACGGAGGACCCATGCGTCGCGTTCGTGGAAATTAATAATGAAAACTCGATCGTCTGCGAGTGGAACTGCGGCCATTTGGAGGAACTGCCCGATTTTTACGCGAAAATGCTTTGGGAGCGCTGGAACTCCTGGCTTGCCGAGCGGTACAAAACGACTGAGGAGCTTTCCAAGGCGTGGGGAGTGCTGGACGTTCCGCTCGGTGAGGAAATGATCCCCGACGGCGGTTTCACCAGCGCGGAAACGTTCCGGAACTCGCCGTGGAATCTTGAAAAAGATGCCGAAGTCGAGGCTCAGGCGTGGGTCGATGAATCGACGCAGACACTTAAAATCGACGTGAAAAAGGCCAGCACGAAGAACTGGAACCCCCAGTTTTACCTGACGAAAGCCACGATCGAAGAAGGCGTCCCGTACACGATTTCGTTCCGGATCCGCTCGTCCAAACCGAAGAAAGCGTCGTTCTACTTCATGGAGCACCACGCCGACTACCGGAACGTCCGACGGACGATCCAGCTCGAAAAAGACTGGCAGACGGTCCAAATGACGATCCTGCCGACGTTCAGCGACTCCAACGTCCGGCTGGGTTTTGCCCAGCTTGACGGCAACGTGGAAATCGATGATTTTTCTGTTCGCCGTGGTGGGAGAATTGGTCCTGGAAAAGACGAGCTGGAACACGGTCCCATGAGTCTGGTCTCGGCGAAGAAGGAAGACGTCACGCCACGGCAAAAGAGGGACTTCCACGATTTCCTGATGGACCTCGACGATTTGTACTGGCGGGAAATGTACGCGTTCCTGAAAGACGAACTGAAAGTTCAGGCGCCGATTGCCGGGACCCAGCTGCGCTACGCCTCGACGTACGCTCAGGCACAGATGGACTACTGCGACATTCACTCGTACTGGTGCCACCCGTACTGGCCCGGCTCCCGGTGGGATCAGAACGATTGGATCGTCGATAATAAACCGTACGTGAACGCCTTCATGAACGGTGGAAACCTCGCGGAGCTGGCGTTCTGCCGCGTCGTGGGGAAACCGTTCACGCTCAGTGAGTACAATCACCCGTGGCCGAATTTCTACTCGGCGGAGGGTTTTCCGATGGTCGCCGCGGTGGGGGCGTTCCAGAACTGGAGCGCGGTTTATGCTTACGCATGGAGCCATCGGGAGGACCATCAGGACGGTCTGAGCTACTTCGACCAGACCCAGAACGCCTGCCAGCTCGTGCATTTGCCGGCGTGCGTGAATCTTTTCGTGCGGGGTGATTTGCGGAGCGTGGAGTCGCTCAACGACGTGCCGCGAGTGATCAAGCGGATGACGCGCGAGGAGGAGTACGCCCACGCGGCCGAGCGGATGAATGCGTACCACCGTTGGTTCGGCTGGCTCGGGCACGAAAATTCCGATGTGATCAAGGTCTTTTGCGGCGTTCAGCTCACGGACCTTATGGGGACGACTCTTCCAGCGTCGTTAATACGGAAGGACGGCGGCTCGCCGTCCGTAGCCAGCCCTGCCGCAAATTTCCTGCCCACGGAGACGAAAACCCCTCAATCCTCAGTCGGTTCAGAAAAAATCGTTTCCGTAAAATCCCCAACGGACGAAATCGAGTGGAACGGTGAAGACCCGGAACGCTGCTGGTTCCGCGCCGACACACCGCGGACGAAACTCTTTACGGGCTTCCTCGCGCCGTCAGATGGCGAATCCACCCAAACCCGGATCGATTTCCGCGGTGGAACGGCATTGGAGATTTCGCCGACTTTGCTCGACTGGGCGACCGTTTCCCTCACGCAGACCGACGAGACGCACTGGCTCCTGGCCGCCACGGGCTTCATGGCGAATACGGACGGAACGTTTTGCGAGTACGGGACCGACGCCGACCAAACACAAGCCCCGGCCGAATTAAAGGGAAAGCGTTTGACCAGTCCGCAGCGCGGTAAAATGCCGCGTTTTTGTGAGGGGGTGAAACTCACGCTTACGTTCCCGGTTCCGGCTGAAAAGACGGTCACGGCCTGGGCATTGGACGGAGATGCGAAGCGAAAAGAGCCGGTCCCGGTGAAACGGGTTTCCGATTCCGCAGTCCAGATCGACTGCCGGAGCCAGACGCTTTGGTACGAAATCGAAGTGAAGGGACCGTAGAATTCCATGTTTCAGAATCTTCCCTTTTTTTTCGTTTCGTCCCTGATTTTGTGCCTGATCCCCGGGGTCGATATGGTGTTCATCCTGACGAAAACCTTCACGACCCGCCGGGTTTGGGGGCCGATCATGGGAGCGATCGGAATCACTGTGGGGCTGGTCATCCACTCGTGCATCGTGGCTTTCGGGTTGGGCTGGTTCATCGTTCACTCGCCGCTTGCGTTCCGGGTGGTCCGTTGCCTCGGCGGTCTGTACCTGCTCTGGCTCGGCGTGGGGCTTCTGCGTTCGAAGGCTTCGGCCGTTGAAATTCACGAAGGAACGGTTTCGGATGAAACGCTCACCGCCTGTTTCCTTCAAGGGTTTTGGGTGAATCTTCTGAACCCGAAAGTGGTCCTTTTTTTCCTCTCGTACCTCCCCCAGTTCATGAACGAGGCTTTCACACCCGCGTGGCTTCCACTTCTGATTCTGGGCGGGCTTTTTTGCGTGATCGGAACGTTCTGGAACCTTTTCCTGATTTTTGGCGGAACGTTCCTCAAACGGACGTTCCTCCAGAACGAGTCGCGCCTTGGTTGGGTGAATCTCGCCGCGGGCGTCCTTTTTGTTTTCCTGGCCGTCTCGATTTTGCTGGAGCCCCTCTTGACGTGAGCGGGGAATGGAGTAAAATAAAAGAAAGCGTCGGGCCAAATCCCTGGACCCGAAAGTAAAAATTGACTGAAATTTTCAAATTAGGAGTTTTTTATGCCCACCACCCGCCGTCATTTTCTGAAATGCGCGTCCGCAGCACTCGCGGCCCCGCTGGTCATTTCCCGCTCCGTTTTCGCTCAGGCCGGTAAAGTTGGCGCAAACGACCGGATTGGCGTCGCCGGGATCGGAGTCGGGCGTCAGGGGAGCTACGTCTTCCGGAGCGCCTACACCCAGCCGATGGCTCAGCCGGTGGCGGCGTGCGACGTTTTCCTCCCGCGTGCCCAAAAAATCGCCAAAGACGCCGGGCTGGACGAGTCGCAGGCCACGCAGGAATTTCGGCGGATCCTCGACCGGAAGGATGTGGACGCGATCGTCACCGCCACGCCGGAACATTGGCGCGCGTTGATTTGCGTGAACGCGGCCCTGGCCGGGAAGCACATTTACGCCGAGAAACCGATGTCGCTGACCGTCACCGAGGGGCGCCTGATGGTCCGCGCGGCCCGAAAAACCGGGATCGTGTTCCAGGTCGGCTCGATGCAGCGCAGCATGCGCGCCAACCGGATCGGCTGCCAGTACATTCTGGACGGTGGTTTGGGCGAAATTCAGGAAGTGATCGCGGCGAATTACGAGTCACCGTGGTACTGCGCGCTTCCAGCCCAGCCGGTCCCGGAAGGGCTTGATTGGGAAACGTGGTGCGGCCCGACGGAACCCGTTCCATTCCATCCCGATCTTTTCGCGCCGCGGGCGAATCCCGGCTGGCTCTCCTTCCGGCCGTACTCCGGAGGGGAAATGACCGGTTGGGGAACGCACGGGCTTGACCAGATCCAGGTCGCGTTGGGAATGCAGGAAACCGGCCCGACGGAAATTCTGGTAGAGGGGGACGCTTTGAGCCTTCCGACCTACGAAAAGCCGGAATCGTCCCAGCGTGGAAACCGGATTTGCTCCCAGCCGCGTCTGGCCTACCGTTACGCCAACGGGATCACGGTCTGGCTCGGGAAAAATCAGGACGGAAAGGAGATCGAGGGGAATCGCGGCGGTGCGATTTTCGTCGGAAAAGACGCGAAGATGGAAATTTTCCGCGCCCGGATCCAGACCAACCCGCAAGAAATCGCCGAGAAGCTGATGAAGGAATCTCCGCTCCAGGAAATGAGCCACACGAGGAACTGGCTCGAGTGCATCCAGAGCGGTGAGCGGCCGATCGACGACTGCGAGTTTGGCCACCGGACCGCGTCTCTGTGCCACATTTTGAATATTGCGCGACTCGTGGGGCATTCCCTGAAATGGGACCCCGAAGCCGAACGTTTTGTTGACTGTGAAGAGGCCAACGCGATGTTGAGCCGTCCGTACCGCGAAGGCTACGTACTCCCGGAGGTTTGAAATGGGTAAAATCGGAATCGGTCTGAATCTGGAAGCTGTGCGCACGAGCCACAAAAGTTTCGAGTGGGGCGTGAAATTCGCGGCAGAACTGGGCTACGAGTACATCGAGCCGATGGTCCACTGGGGGCGTGAGCTGCTTTCCGAGGCCCGCTACTTCCACAGCGTTTCGATGCTGGACGATCCATTCCGGATCCGGGACGCGGTCGCGGCGGCGGGGTTAAAACTTTCGGCCCTTTCAAGTCACTCGCAGCTTTCCAAGCCGGAAATTGCGGTGGAGTACCTGAAACAGGCGGCGCGTTTTGCGAAAGAATGCGGTGCGCCGATCATCAACACGCACGAGGGCCGCAAGCAAACGTGGACCACCGAGGAAGAAGATTTTGTCCTGATCAAATATTCCATCATGGAGGTGGTCAAAGTGGCGGAGCCCCGCGGGATCAAGATCGGGCTGGAAACGCATCAGACTTACTCGCTCGTCCCGGACAAATACGAGAAAATCCTGAATCTGGTCAAATCGCCGGCGGTCGGGGCCAACTTCGACACGGGGAACGCCTACCTGGGCGGCCTCGACCCGATCGAGCAGATCCGCCGTTTTGCGCCCTACATCATTCACCTTCACGCCAAGGACATTTCGTTCGAGCAGTCCGAAGCCGAGCGCGGAAAAGTCATGGGAACCGCCGTCGGCTGCGCCTGCGGTGACGGCGTGATCGACTGGGCTGAGGTCGTCGCTTTGCTCAGGCCGCTCCCGCAGGATCTGGTGCTGAGCGTCGAGTGCGGGACGTTGGATCAGGCCGCGCGGAGCATCGAGCACTTGAGAAAAATCATCGGCTGAATTTGACGCTGAATCAGAAAAAGAAAGGTTTTTTTATGCCCCGCCTCCGTTCATTGACGTTTTGGTTTACGCTTTTCGTTTTGATCCTGAGCTGGGCCGCGGTCCAGGCACAAGACGTGACCCGTTTCGGGGCGAAAATCACCAAGTCGGAATTGGCTGAAACCGCCACGCCGACGCTTGAGCTTCCGGAAGGTTGGAAACTGGTCGAAGGCGATGCTTTTACGGGCCTGAATCGCCGCGAGTACTACTTCACCATTGAGGCGGAGGGGAAAGATCGACCTGCGCCGACCGTTTCGGTTTCGTGGCCGAATGTGCAAATTGCGAAGGTTTACGGTGTGACGCAGGCTCAGATTTCTGGCTCGGACGCGACTTTCCGGATGAACGCAGGCAGAACGCCGACCCATTTTTCCGGCACTTTGCCGCATTTCGGCGCGGTGGAGGTCTGCGTCTTCCATAATGTGCCAGGCGTGCAGGCGGGACCGTACCGTGGTTTGCCCTACCCGGAGCGTCAGATCCAGGCGCACTTGAATTTCATGTTCGCCTCGCTGGAAATGATGCGCGAAATGGGGTTCACCGACTCGGCAGACGCGGTGAAAGGCCAGATCAATATTTACGGTTTCGAGACCAATTTCCCCAACGGTCATGTGGACTTTCCGCCCCATTTTCACATCATGGTGATGTGGAACGGCTGGCGTGACAATCGCGTGTGCCACTTCATTTTGGGTGAAGATGGCAAGATCCTCCGAAACGACCATTTCGTCGTGAAGAATAATCAGCGCGATGATAAAGAATCGGTTCCGATGAAGCTCGGTTCCTCGATCCCGATGGAAGACGAAACCGGGAAAGTCCGTTTTGCGCTTCGGATGCTTGAGGACGGCTCGGGCCTTGAAATGACGGTTCCCGGCCAGGAGAAACAGGCGAAAATTCAGTCTGACGACCCCATCAAGTCCGTGAGTGTTTATGTCCGTGAAAACTCTCAGGCTGAATGGAAAAAGATCGATGAGATCTGCGTGAACGACGATTCCATCAACGGCGTGCTGACGATCAGCCATCAGAACAAAACGGACGTTTGGAACTACGACCCGAACACGGGAAGGATCAAGTAGTCACTGACTACTAAAAACTTAAACCAGTAAACCAGCCTCAAGGTTAAAATTAATGTTCACATTCACCCGCATACATACGAATTCCGACTGGCTTCTGCCGCTTCTGATTTTTGCGGCTTTGGTCTGGGTTGTCGTGCGTATTTACAGACGGGACTCTGTAGAGCTTCGGCCGTTCTGGCGGGTTTTGCTCCCGATTCTGCGCGTGGGGGTTTTGCTCGTTCTGCTCTGGATTTACCTCCAGCCGCAGTGGGTGACGGAACGCGAGCGGAAGGTGAACTCGTGTTTTCTCGTTTTTTGCGACACTTCGCTCAGCATGACGCTCCCGGAGACCAACTCGCCCGACTCGCCCAGCCGGTCCGAGACTTTGACCAAATTTTGGGAAGAAACCCCCTTGGTACAGGAACTCGCCAAACGTCACGATTTGATTTTCTTCGGGCTGGATTCGGAAGCCCGGGTCGTTTGGACTTGCGGCAAAACACGTGATGGTATCGTTTCAGGGCCGGAAAACGAAAAAGAAAACACCGAAAAAAAAACAGATCAGGAGGCACAGGAATCATTCACGTCAGCACTGAAAAAAATGCGCGACTGCCGCGGAACTCAGTCCCGTCAGGCGGATGGGATTCGTGAGTGGCTCCAGAGTCACGCGGATCTTCCTATTTCCGGTCTGATCCTCTGTTCGGACGGCGTTCAGAATGCTGGCTCTGGCCCCGAAACACTCATCGAAGCGGCAAAGGAGCGTGGGATACCCATCTTTACGCTCGGTTTTGGTTCGACCGTTCCGGTGGTGAACTACCGAATTGCGGAACTGGAAGCTCCGACCCGCGTGCAGCCAAGTGATCCGTTCATGATCCGCGGCACTGTGGAAGCGACTGGTTTGGGGGATGAAAACCGAGAATCCACGATCAAGTGTGAAATTTGGAGCGTCGAACAGAAAAAAAGTGTTCAGTCTGAAGGAACTGCCTCGGAAGGTAAACCCGAGGATGGAAAAATGCTCTTTTCCACCACTCTTCCACTTTCCCGTTCCGCGCTTACGCCCTTTGAGTTCCGCATGGAGCCTCAGCCCGTTGGAAAGCATCTTTACCAGGTTCGTATTCAGGGGGAAGAAGAAGAACAGAACCTCGACGATAATCAGCGTGAAGTCGAAGTGGACGTCATGGAACGCCGGACCCGCTTGCTCATTTTCGCTGGCGGTCCGATGCGTGAGTACCAATTCCTTGCCACGGCACTTCGACGGGATAAAACCATTGAAACGGATGTTCTGCTCCAGAGCGCACTGCCTCCTTCCGGCTCGGTCCCTGCGAATCCAGAGGAGGAAAAGGCCTGGAAGGCTCGGATCCAGCAGGATGCTGACCGGGTTTTGCTTCGTTTTCCCGTGACGCGTGAGGAACTTTTCGCGTATGATGGGATCATCTCTGTGGACGCGAATTGGAAAGTTCTTTCGCCCGATCAGGCGAGTTGGGTGGAAGAGTGGACGGCCCGTCACGGAGGCGGGATCCTCTTCATCGCCGGACCGGTGTACATGAGCGCGGTCGGAAGCTGGCTCGACGCGCCTGAACTGGCAAATATTCGGACGCTTTGCCCGGTCGAATTTTATGACCGAACCTCAACACTCCGGCAAAACACTTACTCGGCGGATGAAATCTGGCCGCTGGACTGGACCCGTTCGGGACGTGAAGCAAGTTACTTGCAACTCGACGATCAGCAGAGTACCAGTCAGAAGATTTGGGACGCTTTCCCGGGCGTGTACGGCCATTTCCCCACGAAGAAACTCCGCGCGGGCGCCACGTCACTTGCGGCTTTTTCTGCGCCTCAGACCCGTATGGGTGGTTCTGCGCCGATTCTTCTGGCGACCCAGTTCTACGGCGCTGGCCGAACGTTTTACATCGGGACGGGGGAATTCTGGCGGTTACGTGCCCAAAATCCCGAGTATTTTACACGGTTTTACACGCAAATCGTGCGGTACATTACCCAGGGCCGAATGATCCAGCAGTCGCAGCGAGGCAGACTGATGCTCGAGCAGGATCGGTACTTCCCCGGGGATCCCATTGAGTTGCGTGCCCAGCTTTTCGACCCTGCGCTTCAGCCTCTGGACCCGGCCAAAGTACCGGAACTCACGGCCGAGCTTTTCCTTCCAAACGGGAAAATTCAACAGGTACGGCTCACTGTGGACCGTGAAATGCAAGGACTTTATACCGGACGCTTTTCGGTGCTCACGGAAGGACGGTTTCGGGTTGAACTCACAATTCCGGACTCGGAGGAAGTTTTGGTCCAGCGAGGGGAAATCGTGCTTTCCGATTTGGAACGTGACCGGACAGAACGTGACGCGCGATTCCTGACGGAACTGGCCCAACAGACGGGCGGCGAGGCCTTCGGCTCAGTAGAAGACTCGGGTTTGCAAACATTTCCGGCTAAACTCCCGGACCGCACGCGAACGTTGATTGAATTCGCCTCGGCTGTACCGGTCATTCCATCGGAGTGGCTTCTTGGAACGCTGGTCTTTTTACTCTCGCTGGAATGGTTGCTGCGCCGACTCCTGAAACTGGCTTGATCTTTTGGGGACGACGCTTCCAGCGTCGTTTCAAAATCCAAAATCTGCGGGGACGACGCTTCCAGCGTCGTCTCTGGAGAACCTACAAAGTATTTCTTCTGACGACGCTGGAAGCGTCGTCCCCTTAATGGAAAATCGCCGGAAATTTAAAAAAACTTTTCGGGGGGGCTTGCGTTATTTTGGAAATCCGTTATAATTACGATAAAATTGAAATCGGACCGGGGTCGTAATGGTATGGCTCTTTGGGAAGATTGGTTCTTTTTATCACGCTAGGAGACTTTATAGTGGCTATTCGCGTTGGTATTAATGGTTTCGGTCGTATTGGCCGTTTGGTTTTCCGCGTTATGGCAGCTCAGCCTGAGAAGTACGATGTCGTTGCGATCAACGACCTCACCAGCAACGCCATGCTGGCGACTCTTCTGAAGTACGACTCCGTCCATGGTCGTTTCGATGGTACGGTTGAAGCCAATGACGAAGGTCTGGTCGTCAATGGCAAACTGATCAAGGTTTTCGAAGAACGTGATCCGGGCAACCTTCCGTGGGGCGACCTGAACGTTGACGTCGTTCTGGAATCCACCGGTCTGTTCACCAAGCGCGCCGCTGACGGCAAAGCTGGTTTCGACTCTCACAAAGGCTGCAAGAAAGTCGTCATTTCTGCTCCGGCCACCGATCCTGACTTCACGTGTGTTCTGGGCGTCAACGACGATCAGCTGACCCCTGACATGAAGTACGTTTCCAACGCTTCCTGCACGACCAACTGCCTGGCTCCGTTCGCCAAAGTCATCAACGACAATTTCGGCATCGTCAAAGGCCTCATGACCACCGTTCACAGCTTCACGAACGACCAGCGTGTTCTGGACCTGCCGCACAAGGATCCGTACCGCGCCCGCGCTGCTGCGATGAACATGATCCCGACCTCCACCGGCGCCGCCAAAGCTGTCGGTCTTGTGATTCCGGATCTTCAGGGCAAGCTGACCGGTATTTCTATCCGCGTCCCCACCCCGACTGGTTCCGTTGTTGACCTCGTCGTTGAGACCGCCAAACCGGTCACGAAGGAAGCCGTCAACGCCGCGATGAAAGCCGCTGCGGAAGGCCCGATGAAGGGAATTCTGGACTACACCGAAGACCCGATCGTCCTGCAGGACATCGTGGACGACGCGCACTCCAGCATTTTCGCCGGTCCGTGGACCATGGTCATGGGCGACAACATGCTCAAGTGCCTCAGCTGGTACGACAATGAATGGGGTTACAGCAACCGTGCTGCTGACCTGATCTGGAAGATGGGCAACATGTGATTTTAAGCCCGTTTAAAACGCGAGGGGTGGTCATTTCGGCCACCCTTTTTTGTTTTGAATGTGTTTAATGTCCCGCTGCGTTAATACATCTCTTCCCTCAAAATCCTCTTCAACAACAGAAACCAGATTTCTCATGGAATCTGGTTTCTGAATTATTATGACGAGGCAGAAAGAACCATCTCCGTAATTTACGCGCCGATTTCTTCAATCGCTTTGACCGCCAAATCGTGCAGAAGGCCGTTCGAGGCGCAGATACCACGGTTTTGCTTGAGCGTGTACCCCTGCGAGAAATCGAGTGGCTTGCCGTCCAGGTCGGTCACGCGGCCGCCGGCCTCTTCCAGAATGATCGAGCCGGCCGCCTGATCCCAGATTTTCTCTTTGTAGTCTGGCATTTTGGCCGAGATGAGCCGGAACAGAAGGTCACTCTTTCCCGCCGCGAGCATCGCGTATTTCGCCTGAGAGTCCATCCCGACGTTCCGCGTGACGCCGATTTTCTGGCACAAAATGTCCATCTGGCTCAAATTTGTGTGGCCCGCCTCGACCGAACGAAGGACCGACGCCTCCGCCGGGTCCCCATGGTCCGAGACGTGGATCGGTTCCAGCGCATCGTCACCCCGATCCAGCGGCACGACCCGCGTCCCCTCGCCCCGTTTGGCGCAGAGGAGTGCCCCAACGGCCTGATCGGTCGTGAACTCTTTCGTCTCCGGGAGCCACGTCAGGTTTGGCGTGGTAAGGAACCCAAGCGTCACTTGCCCGTTTTCCACGAGCGCCAGCGCGGTGGCGTACTGCTCTTTGCGCAGGAATCCTTTCGTCCCGTCGATCGGGTCGAGCGTCCAGAAACGCGGCGCGTCCCGCAGCGAATCGTCGTGCTTCCCGCGGGAGATCCACTTCACCACCTTTTCCGCCGTCACGTCCGGAATGTACTTCACGACGTACTGGAGGATGATCTCCAGAAACCGCTTCCCCTCGTCCGTGAGCAAAAGGTCCGCGGACTCCTCGGCGATGAGCGGGACGTCCGGGTAAAGCGCCTCCAGACGTGCCGCAACGAGCGTCTGAACCGCCAAGTCGCCGACCGTAACGGGCGATTTGTCCTTTTTCTCCCATGTCGCGGGAGTGATGAAATCGTTCTGAATGCGCCGCGTCAAATCGGCCGCTTCACGCAGAAAAGATAAAATTTCGTTCATTTCAGGCTTTCCAAATAGCGCAAATTGTAAATCGTGTTCGGGATGATGTTCCGCACATCGTCGTATTCAAGAAAGTACGCCTCCACGCCCGCTTCCTGAGCGGCGGCGAAGACGGCTTTCCAGTCGATCGTCCCTTCTTCCAGTAACATCCCGTTCTTGCCTGAATCGCATTTCACGTGCATCAGGACGAACCGATCAGGGTACTTTTTCAGGAGCGCAATGGGATCGCCGGCGGTGACCCAGCGGACGTCCATCTCAAATTTAACGTACTCAGGGTTCGTCTCCTGAACGATGCGGTCGAACATGGTTTCACCCTCTTTTCCCTCTTTCCACGGAGTGAACTCTTTCCCGTGATTGTGAAACGTGAAGGTCAGACCCGCCGCGTGGATGCGCTCGCCCGCATGGTTGAAAACGCGGATCACTTCCTGAACTTTTTCCTCATTCATCTCCGGGATCCAGGCGATCCCGATGTATTTCACGCCCAGGATTTTACCGATTTCTATCATTTTGTCGATCCCGGCATCGGTCGTCAGATCGCCGTAGCCGAAATTCTTCGAGATCGCCTTGAGTTTGTACTTTTCCATGTACGCGCGGTATTCCTCGTACGTACTGTTGAACGAGTTGGACGGCTCGATGTACACGAAGCCCAGATCATGCGCCAGCTTCAGCCCCAGTTCTGCGTTTACGGAAACGTAGTCACGCAGCGAGTACATCTGGATCCCGACCGGTCCGTGAAAATCAGGTGTGGTCCCGACGCCGTTCGATTGCTGGGCCAGAAGGGAGGACACGAAAAACAAACAGAAAATGACTGGTAAAATACTTTTCATGGTTTTGGCGGGTTTTGTAAATCAGTTTATTAACACAGTGGGGGGTAAACGACGCTGGAAGCGTCGTCCCCGTAAAGTTCTTAACGCAACAGGGAATTTACAAGGCTCAGTTCCTCGCCGCTTTTCATTACGACACACTTGCTGAGGGTTTCTTTCTCGACGCGCACTTTCCAGGCCTGAACGTCCTGATTGATCGGCGGCCACGTTCCATAATGGCACGGGATCACGTTGCGGGGCTGAATGATCTTCACCGCTTCCAGCGCGTCGTCAGGCCCCATGGTGAACAGGTCACCAATCGGAAGCGCTGCGTAATCCACGCCCGAGAAGAATTTCATATCCGAGAAAAGAGCCGTGTCACACGCGAAATAAAGGCGCAGACCACCCTTGAGCGTGATAAGGAATCCGACCGGACTCCCCCCCGGTGTTCCATCGGGGAGCGTAGAAGAATGAATGGCAGGAACCATCTTCACTTTGCCAAACGGAAGCTGAACACTGCCGCCAAGGTTCATCGCCAGTGTGCTTTTTACCCCTTGCTGCGTGCAGTAACTCACAATTTCCGCAATCGAAACGACGATCGCACCGGTACGTTTCGCGATAGAGATCGTATCGCCGAAATGGTCACCGTGCCCGTGCGAGACGAGAATAAAATCCGCCTGCAGTGAATCCGGAGAGCAGGCCGCTAACGAGTTACTGCTCAAAAACGGGTCGATCAAAATGGAAAGAGACTCGACAGTCAAATGCCACGCGTTGTGGCCGAGGAAACGAAGCTTCATCTTAATAATTCACAATTCATAATTAAATTTTAGCGTTCATTCATCGGGACGTAGTCGCACTGGGTATTGCCCTCATAAACCTGACGGGGACGAATGATTCTGCCTTTGGAATCGTGCTGTTCTTTCCACTGCGCGATCCAGCCGGGGAGACGCCCCATCGCGAACATCACCGTGAACATGTTGGTCGGGATCCCCATCGCCCGCAGGAGCAGCCCCGAGTAAAAGTCCACGTTCGGGTACAGTTTGCGTTCCACGAAATACGGGTCTGAAAGGGCCAGTTCCTCGAGTTTCCGGGCGATATTCAAAAGCGGGTCGTTTTGGTTTTTCAGGATTGCAAACACACGATCACACGCCGCGTGAAGTATCTTGGCGCGCGGGTCGTAATTCTTGTAAATCCGATGCCCAAAGCCGAAGAGCCGGAACGGGTTCGTTTTATCCTTCGCCATCCGAATGCACTCTTCGGGGGAAAGGCCGCCTTCATGGATTTGACTGAGCATCCGCATAACTTCTACGTTCGCGCCACCGTGAAGCGATCCCCAAAGGGCGCAAATCCCTGCCGCACACGAGGCGAAAAGGTTGGCCCGCGAGGAAGCGACCACCCGGACCGTGGCGGCCGAGCAGTTCTGCTCGTGGTCGGCGTGCAGGATGAGCACCAGGTTCAGGGCGTCCTCGATCTCCGGCGCGACCTCGTAGTGCGAGTACGGCAGCGAAAACATCATGTGCAGGAAATTGGCCGCGTACCGCAAATTCGGGTTCGGGTACATGAACGGCAGGCAGTGCGTCCGGCGGTAAATGTACGCCGCGATCGTGCGGATCTTGCTGATCAGGCGGGCCGAAATCTCCATGAAATCCTCATCATTGTCGAGTTCCAGAAATTCCGGATGGTAGCACGCCAAATTGCTTACAGCCGCGGAAAGGAGCGCCATGGGTGGGGCCGTCGTCGGCACGTTGTTGAAGTACAGCCGCATGGGTTCGGGCAGCAGCTCGTTCTCGGTGAGCTGACGGCGGAAATACGTGCGTTCCTCCACGGTCGGCAGAGCGCCCGTCAGAAGCAGATACGCCACCTCGATGAAGCTCGGTTTGTCCGTGACGAACTGCTCGATCGGGATGCCGCGGTAACGCAAGATCCCTTTTTCGCCATCGATGTACGTGACGGTACTTTTACAAATGGCCGTACTCGCCAAAGAGGGGTCGAACGTCATTAGACGATGTTCAGGGTAGAGGTTTGAAACATCAACCGCCACGTCCCCTTCCGTCCCCTCATAGACCGGGAATTCAATGTTTTTTCCTCGAATGTAAAGTACTGCTTTTTCGTCAGCCATAACTAACTCCCAAAAATGAATAAATAAACCATTTCAATAGATTCTATTGTACACCAAAAACGCCGGAAAAGAAGGGGGGGCGATGGGATTTTTCAAGGAATTGAGGCGCATATAAAAAAAGCGGGAGACTTATTCAGCCTCCTGCTTCCCTAATTTACAAATTCAATCCCAATTATGGTTCGGGCTCAGGGTCAGGTGCCGGTTCCGTGTCCGGTAAAGCATTATAGGCCTCTAACGCAAAAGCTCTTAATTTATCTGGCCAATCGTGGTAATATGCGCGAACACCCTCACTACCAGAAACGGTAAATGGTGTATTATTCCAGTCTACCGGCTGGGCGACATCAGTTGAACTAATCGCAGTTTGGGCATTACGCACCGCATCAGATTTCCAAGTCGCCGTGAGAATAGTGTTAATATTCTCACTATGCCCAGAGATGTATTGGTCCACCGCATTCACAAGCATTGCTTCGTAACGCGGGGTCCAATTCACAGACCCCGTAGAGTTGCTGGACTGCCACCTGAATGCACTCGAAGAAGACCATCCCTGAAAATCACTCAACTGGGTTGGCACTGAACCATTTTGTCCAATACTTCCATAATAATCTGCAAGCGTCGCGTTTCCTGAAGTACAAATAGCGGTATAAAGCGCATTTTCGGTTTCGATCGTTCCGCCAGACGATTCCATGCCGGCAGAACCACGAATTGCGCCGGAGAACGGAGCCGGGCCGGAAACACCTTCATGAAGAGTTCCATCCTGAGCGAACACCTTAGCCGAATGGAGCGTCATCACCACCGGCGTAAGCGCTGCCCCAATGAGAAGCTGTCGGCGTTTGTGGTTCAAAATCGGTTTTGTTGTTTCGTTTTTCTTATCCATTGTGATGGACTCCTGTGTATATCTATAGTAGTTCCATAAACTTTCTTTGATGTATATTATACTCTGTTTACGAAATTTTACTACTCATTTCGACCAAAAAAGTGAAAAATATTTAAAAAAAGTCAAATTTTTGGATTTTTTTTGCCAAAGAGGGGGGAGAAGAGACGTTTCCGGACGGCGAGCGGCTTCCTTTCAATTATGAATTATAAATGAAGGACGACGCTGGAAGCGTCGTCCCCGTAATTACACATTACTTCCGGATTTCCTTGTACTTCGCCTGAATCAGGTCCAGCCGGTCGGTCAGCACAAAGTCCACACCCAGTTTAAGAAGCGGTTCCAGTTTTTCCGGGTCGGAGCAGTGGAAGTAATTGATCTTCACCCCCGCGTCGTGCATCAGCTTCACGTCCGATTCCGAGCACGGCGTGATGAGCTGGAGCAGCGTGCAGTGGTGTTCGACCGTCTGCGTCGCGTAAAGCGTGCTCTGCTCGGTGGTCCACGGCTGGCCCCACGTTCAGGTGCGGCTCATGTTGCACGTGAGGATCTCCGGGACGGTTTGCCGGACGCGCTCGATGCTTTTCAGGTCCGTCGCGATGAACGCCTGGTGGAGGCGGCCCTTTTCACGGATCTTGACCGCGACTTCCTCGGCCACCCCGCCGCCGCAGTGGCAGTTGATCCAGATCCCGTCTTTCGGGAGGCTGTCGATCGCTTCGTCGAACGTCGGGATCTTGGTCCCGGCAAAACGTGGGTCTTTCTTCACGCCGGCGTCCAGGGCGCGCAGTTCGTCGAACGTCATTTCCGCGACGGCGCCGGTGCCGTTGGTCGTCCGGTCCACCGTCCCGTCGTGCATGATGACCAGCTCGCCGGTCTTGCAGCGCTTCACGTCGAACTCGACCATGGCGGCCCCTTTTTCCGCAGCAGCGACAAAGGCCGGGACAGTATTCTCCGGGAAGCAAGCATTATCGCCCCGGTGCGCGCAAACGCCGTGCGTCGGCATCTCCGCGACCGCGGAAAGAGTGAAAAAAAACAAAAGAAAAAGTGAAAGTTGGATGGTACGCATTTTTTTAGTGAGGAGTGAGGAGTGAGGAGTGAGGAGTGAGGAGTGAGGAGTTGAAAATGCCTTCGGCTTTTCATGGGTGGGAGTCTTTCTGAAAGCGGCGTTACGCGCCAGCGCAAACTCCTAACTCCTCACTCCTAACTCCTCACTGAAATGAAATTTACTTCAGTTCCTTGAGGAAAATGTTCTTGAACTGCACCTTCATGGCCGGGCCGACGTGCATCTGGAAGCCAAGCACACCGCTGAAACGCGCGACGGCGTCCTCGTCGATGAGTTCCGAGACTTTGTAACCGTTGATGTACTGCGTCAGGACGTTTCCTTTCGCGACGATCCGGTACGTGTTCCAACCGGTCAAGTCGATGTGGTCCAGAAGCTCGTTTTTGTCGCCGACTTTGCCGGTCACGGTCTGCTTGCCATCTTTGCCGATCGTGGTCTGGTCGCCGCGCTGGCAGAGAATGCCGCGGTAGCCTTCACCGTAAACGATCCCCATGTGCGGCTGGCCAGCGATGTCGGCCTGGTAACCGCCGAGACTCCACGGTTTTTCGTTTTTGAAGGCACGGTACTGAATGCCGGAATTGTGATTGAAGAGGCGGAAATCGCACAGAAGCTCAAAGTCAGCCACTTCGCCGTCTTTCCAGGTCAGGAAAGTATTGTATTTGATCGGGTTTTCGGGCGTGGAAATGCCCGTGATGCAGCCATCCTGAACGGACCAGAAGGCCGGGTCGCCATCCCAACCGTCAAGGGTTTTGCCGTCGAACAGGGACTTGAATCCATCCGGAACCGGTTTGTCCGCAGGCATTTCACCAGCGGAAACCAGGCCGCAAAGGAAAAGGGAGAGGAACGCCGTCAGGCACAGGGCGGGGAATGTTCTTTTCATGAGAATAATCCTTTAAAATGAGGGAATGATTGAAAAATGATTTCTCATTTTACCCTGAATTCCCAAAACTTGCAAGGACTCACACCAAAAATATTCGTTTTTTTTGTAAAAAATTAGCCAAAATACGAAAAATGTGGGAAAATAGTAGAAACTACAGAGTTAAATGACTCATATATAGCGTATAAGGATCATGAACTGAATGAATTCATCCTTTTTCGGGAGTGAGTACAGACTCCCGGCGAGTTGATTCCTCCTTTTATCCGCTATTCATTAAAACCGCATCCTTCATTGATCCTGATTCCTTTTTAAAATGCACGCCGTTAAACAGTTTATATTAGGTCCGACCCATGAATATCTCGCCGTCAGCCGAGGGATTGAGCCTATGGACCTTTCCGAAATACGTATCTGGTCCGCGGGGAAGGGGGAATTGCTCTCCGCGTCACCGGCCGCATTCAGCTGGAATTTTCATCCTTTGCCTTCCGGATCGTTTTGCCTGAGCCGCACGAGCCATCTGGAGCTTCTTTTCCCGCAGGAAACTGGCGATGAGGTTTTTACGCACGGAATTCTGGTTCCATCGCAAATGCTCAAGGACTACGCCAACAACGCGATGACGCTCTTCCACCACCTTGAAAAACTCGGTCTGTGGCGTGCGGGGTTGGAAGTCACCCGCCAGCTTTGGAGCAGTGAATCGCCCAACCGTCCCCCAAAAGAAAATTTTCCCAACGCAGAAATTCTCCCGGTTCTCAAAACGCTCTCGATGGACGGCGGCGCGGAAGCCGTACGGCTCAGCACCCTGAACGCGTTCGTCCGTATGACCGGGATCCGACGTTTCGCGTCGATTCTCGATCAGATTTTGGGAAATTTCACGACGATCCTCACGGGAAACTCCCATCCGGAAATGCTTCTTGAAGCCCTTTTGGACGTTCTGCCTATCGGCTGCCGTACCGATTTTTCATTCTCAACCGGGTTGAAATTTTCCCAGAAACGGCTTTTCCGAATCGTTTTTCTGGGGACGGCAGTCCATGAGCAGGAACGCGTCCGGCACCGGTTCAATCTCCCGACCGTTTCTTCAACGAGTGTATCACAGATTCAGGATCAGCTGCTTCCCTCCCTGAAAAATCGCTGGTCGATGTTCGTCGCGACACTTTTCGAGCAGAATCTGGAAGGAATGTGGAACGAGATCGCTCTTCTTGATGAAACGTTAAGCCTCAATGAGTTGCCTCGCCGGGCCAGATTCTGGTTCAAGCAGATCGGTCTTGAGGAGATTTATCAGAAAATCCGTGAAGCCCGAAAAAATGATTTGAATAGTGAAGGGAATTACAAAATTTTTCAGGCGCGCCTTTCCAACCCGGTAGATGTCCAAGAGGCCGCCGCTTCGTTGGTTCAATCCACAGAAAAAGGACAATGGATCGAAAACATCACAAAAAATTGTGAAGAAAACGAGACTCCCAAGTATCAGGAAAGTGTTTCACAGGTTGATATTCAGCGTTACCTCGTAACTCTTTCCGAAGCGATGCACGGGAATCCTTTGGCTCAGGAGCATCTGCGCAGTGTATTTCACGAAATCACGAGTTCAGCGCCAGAATCCGTTCAGAATGAAGCGTCCGAGGTCCTTTTGCGGGAAGGTATCCGCAGTTGGAACGAAGAACACGCAGGTGTGACCAACCAGTCTTGCCGGCAGGTCGAAAAAATGGTCGATACACTGGCTGCGATGCTGAATATGGTCGAAGAATAAACCGGCTTTTCCATTCCACATTTTTGTTTTTTTGACGAGTTAATCATGAAAACGATTCAAAAATTCACCGTTTTTTCCGTGCTTCTCGCTTTTTCCATGATTGCGATTTCTACAGGCTTTTGTGCGGAAGAAGAAAAGACTGACGATAAGAATATTGAAAATTCTGCCGGGGGAAGCGTTTCAATAGATGAAAAAACTGATGCGGATATTAGTGTTTCTGATGGTTCCCAACGTGATACGTTCGAGCAGTATCGCGTTCTGATTGACCTGATAGACAATGTGTCACGAAACTACGTCCACTCAATGTCCCGCGAAGAGCTGATCCAGGCCGCGATCCAGGGCGTGACAAGCAAACTGGACCCGTATTCATACTACATCGCAAACGAGGAACAGGCGAATTTTCATCGCGAGGTCAATTCCCGCTTTGGCGGCGTTGGAATGGCGATCGACGGCGACGGAGAAAAAACCAGGGTCGTGGTTCCGCTTGTGGGAATGCCGGCGTACAACGCAGGAATTCACTGTGGAGACGAAATCCTGGAAGTGGATGGAATCTCGCTGAAGGACAAGAAAATCGATGAAGTCCTGAAACTTCTCGAAGGAGAAATTGGTTCCACGGTGAAACTGAAAGTCCGTCGTGTGAACGAGAAAAACCCCCTTGAATTTGAAATCACCCGTGAGCTGATCCTCCAGGAAACCGTTCTGGGGTTTGACCGGAATCAGGAAGACGACTCGTGGAACTACTGGCTCGACGCGAAGAACGGCATCGCCTACGTACACGTGACGGAATTTCGTGACGAAACGGCCAAAGAATTCCGAAAAGTTTTGACCGAGCTTCAAAAGCCTCGTGAAGGCGAGACGGAATCCCCGCTGAAAGGACTGATCCTCGATTTGAGATTCAACCCGGGCGGTGACTTTAATGTCGCGATCGAAATGTGCGACTTTTTCATTCCCGACGGCATCATCGTGACTGCGAAAGGGAAAAACACGGTAGAAGAAATCTGGCACGCGAAGCCGGAAATTCTTATTCCCAAAGAAGTCCCCATGGTCCTGCTTCTGAATTCGTTCAGTGCCAGTGCCAGCGAAGTTTTTTCCGCGTGCCTTCAGGATCATCACCGTGCGGTGATTGTGGGGGAAAGATCCTACGGTAAGGGAATCATTCAGAGCGTTATGCCATTCGAAGGAGGAACGAGCACTTTGAAACTCACCACGGCCGGGTACTATAGTCCAAACGGACGTAATATCCACCGAAACGAAGGCGCGGGTGAAGGAGATGAATGGGGGGTTAAACCCGATGACGAAAACCTCGTGCAGACATCCCGCGATGAAGACGAGGCGTTCCTCATGGATCGGCTCCGCCGCGGAACTCTGAAAACCCACAATGATGTAAAACCAACAAAAAATTCGGCTAAGTATCAGGATGAGCAGTTGCGGCGCGGGTTGGAAGTCATTGAATCCGCCCTGAAAACCGGAGCAAACGCCAAGAACATCCTTTGGGAACGTTCCGCTCCGTATCGCGAAACCAACACGAACCGTCGCCGTGGCTGGGGCCGATAAACTGCTCTGATTTCCAATTTCGAGGTTAAAAGTTCGGGCATGAAGCAAAGTGCGGGAATTGCAGACCATCGTTTTCAGAAAGCCCCCGGCTTTTCCCGGGGAAACTCTTTCCTTCCCGCTTTGCTTTTTATCTTTCTTCTCTTTGCTCTGGTCGGAAATCTTTACGCTCAAAATGAACCGGAAGCCTGCGTGGAACGCGGCCTGAACTACTTCCGCGAGAAACTTGCGAGAGGAATTATGCCAGGCGATGGCGCATTTCGAAACGATTCCGCAATTACGGCCCTTGTGGGAATGGCTTTGCTTTCTTCTGGAAGTACACCCACGGAAGGACCGGACGCCGCGGCCGTTCAGAAATGTGTCGATTTTATTCTGAAAAACCAGCGTAAAAACGGCGTTTTGGCATCAACTGCGGCCTCGGAACAAGGAACCGTGTACGCCCATGGTTTCGCTGTAACGTTTCTGGCCGAGTGCCTGGGAATGAGTCCGGATGACTCGCGTTTGAGGACTGTTTTGGAAAGAGGAGTCCAACTAATCGTAAAAGCCCAAGGTCCTAATGGCGGTTGGCGCTACACGTTTCAGCCTGGCGAGGAGGATGTTTCGGTTACAGCCTGTTTCCTGAACGCTCTGCGTGCGTGCCGGAACGCTGGGATTTCTGTTCCTTCCGAGACGGTTCAAAGGGGCGTAGAGTACCTGCTCAAGTGCCAGAATTCTGACGGTGGTTTCCGTTACCGCCTCACCCCCGGCCCAAGTGCGTACCCACGCACCGCCGCGGCTGTTACGGGGCTTTGTTCTGCCGGAATATACGACTCTCCAGAAATTCAGCGCGCGATGATCTACCTGAGGAACTCCACTCTTATGCCACCCGATGAAGACGGCTATTGGTTTTACGCGCAGTATTACGCGGTTCAGGCTTTCCGTCTGACCGATACCCAACCCGAGGTTTGGAATCATTGGTTCGCACTTCTGGTCAAGCGTTTGAGGGAAACCCAAAAGCCGGACGGGAGCTGGAACTCAACCATCAGCCTGGATTGCGCAACCGCTATGGCCTTGATCGCAATTCAGGCCGAGACGAACTACCTGCCGATTTTCCAAAGGTAAGCAGAGGAAAAATCACTCTTTTCCCGAAACACGCCGGGACGCGAATTCCAGGGCTTTAAGCACTTTGCCTTTTGTCACGAGTCCATCGATCAAAATCGGCTGCGCCTCACCCGGGATCCAGATCACGATCAGCGGAATGGAATTCCGGTTCAGCGATTTCAGAGCCGATTCAATCTCCTCGGACGGTTCCGACCAGTCGGCCAGAAGTGGCTGAATATTATTCTCGCGAATGAAACGGGCTACTTCGGGCGTATTGATCGCGAATTTTCCATTCGTCTGGCACGTTGCACACCAACGGGCCGTAAAATCAATGAAAACGACCCGATTCTGTTTTAGCGCCTCTTCAACGTTCTCATTCGTAAATTTTTCCCATGGGATTTCGTCCTCATCCACATCTTGCGTCTGGACTGCGGAACCATCAGCAGGAGCACCGATTTCCGTCTCGAGGTCAAGCGAGAAAAGAACGAACCCCGTGAAGGCCGAAACGATGATCCCCACACACCAGGCGGTGAGTTGCGCCTCACGTGACGCCCCGGAAAGGGTGGTTTTCCCGATGAGCCAGCAGCCGAACCACATAGCGGTCAGTAAACCAAGCGTCGGGACAAAAAACCGCGCTGGGAGGCAGAAGAAAAGCCAAACGACCGTTCCAAGGAAGAAGAAACCCATAACCTCCTTGAGAGTTTCCATCCACTCGCCCGGTTTCGGCAGAAAACGAATCAGGGCGGGGAAAGCCCCAATAACGAGATACGGCGTACCAAGTCCCAGACCGATCACGGTGAACGTGAGGAACGCGGTCCAAATCGGCTGTGTCATTACCCACCCAAAGACCGGGCCAAGGTACGGTCCCACACACGGCGTGGCCAAAAGTGTGGTCAGAATTCCCATACAGAACGCACCCAAGAAACCTTCTTTACGCTGCATCTGCCCCAATTTCCCACTCGTGACCATTCCAGGGATCGGAATCTCCCAGACACCAAGGAAACTCAGCCCCATGACGAAAACGAGCGCGATCATGAAGATCACGAAACCCGGGTAGGTAAATTGCTGGCCCCAGCCCATGTTCCCGATTTCCGGCAAATACGGCTCGGTGGCGGGAACGTACTCACGCAGAAGCATAAGCAGATCCCCGATTCGGGAAAGTGCTGCCAGGAGCCACAGAACGGTCAAAAGGCCGAAAGTGTAACTTACGTTCAGCAGGAAAATCCGTCCGCGGGCTTCCCCAGCCTGACGCACGAACGAATGAAGTTTTGGCGCAATGACCGGTAAAACACATGGCATAAGGTTCAATATCAACCCGCCAAGGTACGCCATCAGAAGAATGATCGCGAGCGAATAATCCGCCTGAGCGTCCATTTCATCCCAGGGAGTTTCCTGAACAGCTTCTTTCAGCGGAACTGTTTCTTCGGAGGTTTCCTCTAATACAGAAACCATTTCCGGATCCGTTTCTACAGAAATCGGTCCCTGAATTCCTGATGGAAGTTCTGAAGGCAAAGGCCCTTGGGCCGGGTTAGAAATTTCCTCGGAAGACTCAAGTGGAGCCTCGACCTGAATGTCCGTGGAAGGCACTTCGGGCACTGCTGCAGGAGCTTCCGTGGAAGGTTCAACCGGCGTTTCAACTGATTCAGTCGTATCAGCGGACTTTTTTTCAACAGAATTTTCCTGCACGATTTCAGGCACTGGAGCCGTAAAGGGAAATTTTCTCGGAGGAAGACACGTATTCGCGTCGCACATCTGTGACTCGACGTTTCCAGCGATTTGTTCAGGACGATTCTGCGGATTCGTCCAAACAAATGGAACGGTCCATTTTACGAGGTCTTTGTGACTTTCAATGACCAGATCTCCCCAGGTATCCGGATCTTTTTCCACGTGCGCCGCAGGAGACGGAACGATTTCGCCCACTAGTTTGATCTCATCAGGAAGGTGAATTTTCGTTGGGAATGGTCCACCGGATTTCTGGGTCAGCGCATAAATTTTGAACCCTTTTGGAACTTGCACGGCAATTTCCAGATGACCCGGTTTTTCACCTTCCGGGAAAACCGCAACGCGGGCAGTAACATTCAGGGAAGGTTCTGAAGCGGCTCCAAAGCCGGGAACACCGAGCCCGGGAAACGCCTGGGTACCCTGCCCCTCATTTACCTGTGGAAATGCCGCCGGAGTCTGAGCCACAGAAGTTTTTTCCGGGTAAAGTTCTTTGTAAGCGTGAAAACGCTCTTTTCCCACATTTTCCTGAGCCTGCAGGCCTGAAAACGCGAGTGATACAAAAAACACGAATAAAATGTTACGCATAAGTCGTTGATTCATTGCGAAGGAACTTTCTGGAAAAAGATTCAAGTTCAAAATTTTCTCAAAGGCTTCTTTTCCCGGGAAACAAAAAAGGGAAACGCCTCCATTTTACTTTTACATTTTACCACTTTCGGGCTTTTCTTTCAAGCCCAAATCGAAAAATTTTTCCAGTTTTTATTTCCATAGAACACCGGCTGGGGAGTGAAAATATTTTGAGGAGAAAATAGTTCAACATTCCTCAACTATTTATCCTTCTTTCCCTTGACAAAAAATCCAACTTGCGTATAATACAATTAATTAATCTCTCATTAATGAAAGGATTTTTATGTTTTACAAAACGTTTTCCCTCCTTTTTTGCCTCACCTTCTGCGTATCTGTAATGGCCGCTGAAGGACGAATCACTGAAAACTGGAACTACGACTGGACCTTCGCCTTGGTCGAACCGGGAGCTGAACGCTCGGAACCGGTAAACTCGATGAAAGTCGGCGACGCGCTGATCCCGGAAAAACTCCAGGAGTCCAAACCGGTCCGCCTCCCGCACGACTGGGCGATCGAGGGACCTTTTGACGAAAAAAGCCAGGACGGCGGTCAGGGCAAACTCCCCTGGCGCAGCGTGGGCTGGTACTTCAAAACCCTGAAAACGACCGAAGCTGACGCTAACCGCGCGTTCATTCTGAACTTCGACGGCGTGATGTGTTTCCCGGAGGTTTACGTGAACGGAACGTACGTCGGCGGCTGGGATTACGGCTACGTCCCCTTCCAGATCGACGTCACAAAGTTCCTCAAATTCGGAGCGGAAAACGAGATCGCCGTCCGCTGCGACGCGCGCCGCCACGGGTCACGTTGGTACCCCGGAGCGGGCATTTACCGCGGAGTGACGCTCATCCAGACTTCCGCGGAAGCCCGGATCCCCGACGGTGGAGTCTTCATTTCCACCCCGGAAGTTTCGGCCGATTCCGCCAACGTGACCGTTCGCGTCCAGGCAAAGATCGATCAGCAAAAACTGAGCCGGCCCCTTTACGCCGACGTGGAAATTTTCACCCCCTCGGGCGAACTGGCCGCAAACCTGATCAGCGCTCCGCTGGATCAGGAAGGCGGAACGCGCGGTGAGTTGACACTCAACGTAAAGAATCCGCGGCTCTGGTCGCCCGTCGCTCCGAATCTCTACCGACTGAAAGTCACGCTGAAAACTGACGCCGAGTGCCCCGACCGGAATCTTCCTGCTTCTCAGACTTGCGCCCGCGTGTTCGACCAGGTCGAGCAGATCTTCGGGATCCGTTCCGTGGAGTGGACCGCCGACGACGGGTTCCACCTGAACGGGAAGCGCCTCCAGCTTTACGGCGTGGACCTTCATCACGACCAAGGTATCTTGGGCGCCGCCTCGCATCCCGTCGCGATCGAGCGTCAGCTGCGCATCATGAAGGAAATGGGCGTGAACGCGATCCGCACCTCGCACAATCCGAACTCGGCCGCGTTCATGGACGCCTGCGACCGAATGGGATTCATCGTCTGGAACGAGCTTTTCGATAAATGGGACGCCACGGTGGACCTTTTCGACCAGACCACGTTTGACGAATTCACCGAGCGTCAGGTCCGGCAGTTCGTCCACCGCGACCAGAACCGCCCGAGCGTCTGCGTCTGGTCGATCGGAAACGAAATTTTCGACGTCGAGCAAGGTCGAAAAGGCTCCTCCAACCCGTACCTGGACGGACCGCGCCGCGTCACGCACGTCGTAAACTGTTACAAAAAGTACGACCCGACCCGTAAAGTCGCGCTGGGGTGCTGCGTCTCCGGGACTTGTGTCCCTTCGGACCATACACGCGACGCGCTGGACGTGATCGGCTGGAACTATAACGCGCAGTACCGCACGCCTCACGTGACGTACCCGCAAAAGGCGATGGTGTATTCCGAAAGCGCCTCGGCGGTCTCGACGCGTGGTTTCTACCAGTTGCCCCACCCGGCCTCAAAGAAAGTTTACGACGAAAACCACCACCAGGTCGATGGCTACGACTGGTGCTCCGTTCCGTGGGGCGATATTCCGGACGTGGAGTTTGACCGGATGGAAAAGGACCGCTACGTCGCGGGCGAATTCGTCTGGACCGGTTTCGACTACCTCGGCGAGCCGTCTCCGTTCAACAAAGAGGCCCGCTCGAGCTACTTCGGAATCGTGGACCTCTGCGGGATCCCCAAGGACCGGTACTTCATTTACCGGGCGTACTGGAATCCCGACGCTCTGACGGTCCACATTCTGCCGCACTGGAACTGGAACGCTGGCGATGAAGTCCCGGTTTACGTTTACACAAACGGCGACTCGGCGGAACTCTTCCTGAACGGGAGATCGCTCGGGAAACGCGCCAAGCTGAAAGAAATTCCCAAATTCGAAAACGAAACGAAGAAATTCAGCGACTCGATCCAGTTAACTGCCAGCTCTGAGGAAAACCGCCCCGACCACGTGAATCCAGTCGCGGGAGCCCTTGATGGTGACGCAGAAACGCGCTGGTGCGCCGCCAATGAAAGCCCGGATCAGTGGCTCCAGCTCGATTTTGGGAAGCCCGTGGCGGCAAAACGTCAGGTGATCGTGATGGAACAGTCGCCCGAAAATTACAGTTTCCGCGTCGAGTCATCTCAGGATGGTCAGAACTGGACGAAGCTCCACGAGCACCGATTTGCGAAATCTGATGGAGACCAGGTCGAAGTGAACGCGGCCAACGCGCAGCCTGCCCGGTACTTCCGCGTCGTGTTCGACGGTCTCAAACCCGGAACGTGGGCTTCGATCTGTGAGTGGAGTTTCACGGATAAAGAGTCCGACGGGCAGAAAACGCCGGCATACTACGCCGTGATCGACAAATACCGGCTCCGCTGGGAAAATGTTCCGTTTGAAGCGGGCAAAATCGAGGCGGTGGCGTACAAAGACGGTAAAGAAATCGGCCGTACAACGGTTCAGACTGCCGGAGCGGACGCCGCGATGCGTCTGACGCCGGAAAAGACCCAGTTCGCCGGCGACGATGATTTGGCGTACATCCTGGTGGAAGCCGTGGACGCACGAGGGACGCTCTGCCCGAACTCGATGCGGAAATTCAGCGTCTCGGTGGAAGGCCCGGCAGAACTGGTCGGGATCGGAAACGGAAACCCGATGGGCTACGAGCCGATCACGGACGCGGAGCACTCGCTCTTCTACGGGAAAGCGATGGTCGTCCTGCGCAGCCGCACGGGAGCCGGCCCCGTAAAACTCACCGTCACGTCTGACGGCGTAAAGAGCGACGCGGCAGTAATCAGAAAATGAAAGGCGGTAATGGAGGCCGGAGGCCGAAATTACGCGCCGGGTCGAATTGCTGAGAGTTTCCTGGGAATTTGCTGGGGAACTCTGGGAGTCTCTGAGAGAGGCTGGGAATCTTTCTCAGCCTCTCCCAGAAAACTCCCAGCCACTCCCAGAATTTCCCACTCCTAACTATTCGTCGGCGCGACCGGGAGTTTAATGGTGAACATGGTCCCCTTTCCGACCGTGCTTTTCACCTGAATTTTCCCGGAATGTTCCTCGATGATTTCGCGGCAGAGGGAAAGCCCCAAGCCCGTTCCGCCCTTTCCGCTTTCGTCCGGGCCGGTTTTCGTCGAGAAGAACGGCTCGAAAATGTGCGGCAAAACGTCCTGTGGAATTCCGGTCCCGTAGTCGCGAATGATCAGGTCCACCATGTTTGCCTCCTGATCGTACTGGATCCGAACGACGAGATTCCCACCGTTGGGCATCGCCTGGCGCGCGTTGATCAAAAGATTCAGAAGAACTTGCTGGATCTGATTTCCACTAACAAGGGCTTCCGGTACATTTTCCGCGAATTCCTTAATAACCGAAATGTGGTACTTGTTCATCTCACGCTCGAGCAAATAAAGCGCGTCATCGGTGAGCTGCTCCAGGTCGGTTGCTTCGGGTTTTGGCGAGCGGTTGCGGGCCATTCCCAAAACGCTCGACGTGATTTTTGCCGCCCGGTTTCCCGCGTTGAGAATTTTCTCAAAAGCGTTTTGTCGTGTTGGCGAATCCTCGTGACGCAAACCCATTTTGGCGTAATTCAGAACGGTCATCAGTACATTATTAAATTCGTGTGTCGTCGTGCTAACCAACTCCCCAAGAGAAATCATGACCGCGGCAGAACGTATTTGTTTTTTAAGTGCGAGATTTTCCTCACGAAGCGCTTCCACTTCCTTTGTGAGCGCGGATTCATTGGATTCAGTCATAATAATTTAAGCTCCAGGTTGAAAATATTGCCAATATTATAATCCCTTAATAAATCGGCAAACCTTTTGGTTTTGTGCCACCCCAGGCCATTTCCCCCGCAGAGTTTCCCTCCGCTCCCTATGTTGACCGATGCCCATGTTCATTTTTTCCCGGAACTTTTGACGTCCACGCCTCCATTTCCGGGCTGGAACCCGAAGATGATCTGCCTGAACGCCACGCGGGAAGATGACTGGGAGTCCGTGCTTCAAACCATTGAGCGGGCGCGAAACGTCCCTGAGTTGCCAGAAGTCGTTCCCTTTTTCGGGATCCATCCCTGGTATGTCAAGGACCTTTCACCAAACTGGGAGGTGCGCCTGTGCGAAACGCTTAAAAGTTTCCCGACCGCCGGAGTCGGTGAAATCGGACTTGACGCGCTTCGGTCCGACTGGGAACTTCAAAAAAGGATTTTCCTCACGCAGTTGGAACTCGCCGTGACGCTCAAACGGCCCGTTTCGATCCATTGTGTTCGTGCGTGGCAGGAGACGGAGCGTCTGATTCAACAGACCGTTGGCCCTATAAAGACTCCGATCATCCTTCATGGTTTCAATGGCTCGGCAGAACAGGCAATCCATTTCCTCGAAGGGCTGGATTGGAACGTTTACTTTTCACTGACCGCCTCACGGACCCGGCTCAACTTGCCGAAAACGCGGGGGCTTTTGGAACGGTTGCCGTCAGACCGAATTTTGGCAGAAACCGACGCAGAGACGCTGGAGCAGACCCAAGGATTTACGGCGTTTTGCGAATCGATAAAAAAACCGGAATGAAAACCCCGCCCGGGCTCCATTCCTTCACCCATTTTCAAATTTTACACGTTTTTCAAAGATGAAACCGATCGTTTTTTTCCTCACTCTGTGCCTTTCACTCCCCATTTTCGCGGCAGAGGCTGATCTTTCTTCCGCGATCGACCTGGTTCGGGCCGACCGTTTTGAGCAGGCATTGGAAATACTCACGAAACTTGATCCAGAGTCCTTTTCGGACGAAAACCCGTCACAGGCGGCCGAGTACTGGTTTTACCGGGCGGTCTGCGAGCACCAGCTCTTTCAGAAGGACGCGTGTACGAAATCGCTGGACCATCTCGACGCATTGGCTGAAAAGCCGGATTTTGAGCTTCCGGCCCGTTTTTCCGCGCTGAGCCGCCTCATGCGCAAGGACCTGGAAACGCTCAAGGACGAGTCGCTCGAAATGATCTCCCGCAGAATGAAGGGCGTGGAACGCCAGCTCGGGCACGGAAATGGTGACGAAAAAGTCCAGAAATCCGAGGAGGAAATCGTCGAAATGCTCGATTCCATGATCGAGGAATTGGAAGAGCAGGCCCGCCAGCAGCAAAAGCGGATGCAAAGCCGTTCTTTGAAACCAGGCAAACCGATGGGTGACGCAAAGATCGCCGGTGGAAAAGGGCCCGGAAACGTCACGCGGCGCGATCTGGACTTCAGCAAAGCGTGGGGATCCCTTCCCGAAAAGGAACGCGAGGAAGTGCTCCAACAACTGGGCCGTGATTTTCCCCCTCATTACCGGGATGCGATCGAGCAATACTTCAAGCGCATGGCGGAATGAGATGAACCACTTCCCTCCCAACTCCTCACTCCTAACTCCTCACTCCTAACTAAAAAAGGCTAACCGATGCACATTACACGCCGTACATTCCTGCAAAACTCCACTTCCGCCGCTCTTTTGACGGAACTCGCCCTGAACGCTGACGCGATTACCGCCGCCGCGGATTTTCAATCGGTCCTCGAGCCGGAACCCAAGTCGCAGTACCGTGAAATACGCGATTTCAACGAGGGCTGGAAGTTCGCGCCAGTCTCCGCTGGAAAGGAACGCCGGGAACCGGTCACGATCGCCGAATCGCCCGACGCGCGGAAACCTTTCGCGCCGTTCATTCCCGAGCCGCTGGAGGAGGCGAAAGACGTCCGCCTGCCGCATGACTGGGGGATTTACGGCCCGTTCGATACGGACCCGAAAACGTGGGGCGGCCAAGGCAAACTCCCGTGGCGCGGCGTGGGGTGGTACGTGAAAACCTTCTATCTCACCGAAGAAGAAGTGAAAAAGCGCGTCGTGTTCGACTTCGGCGGCTGCATGGCTTTTCCGGAGGTTTACCTCAACGCGGGTTACATCGGCGGCTGGGATTACGGCTACATGAGCTTCCAGGCCGATGCGACGAAAATGCTTAAAGCGGGCGAAAACGTTCTTTTCGTCCGGTGCGACACGCGGCGGCACGGCTCGCGTTGGTACCCGGGAGCCGGGATTTACCGGCCGGTCAAAATGATCCTCACCTCACCCGGCACGTGGCTCCCGGAAGGCTCCGTTTTCGTCATGACCCCGGAAATCACGTCTGAAAAAGCGGTGGTTCAGGTCGATATTATGCCGCAGATCGCGCTTCGTCACCCGGCGATTAAAATGAAAGACCTGGATCTGACCCTCACGCTGACCGACCCGGACGGGAAGGTGGTGGAATGCAAGCCGGAAGTGACGCTAAACGAAGAAACGGCCAAGGCTCTCCTGACGGTTCCCGTGCCAGTGCTCTGGGACGTGGACTCGCCGAAACTCTACCGCGTGACGGTTCGGGTGGACCAGGACGAACTTTCGGTTCCGTTCGGGATCCGGAAAATCGGGTGGACGGCCGACGACGGGTTCCACCTGAACGGCCGGCGTGTCCAGCTTCACGGCGTGAACCTCCACCACGACCAGGGAATTCTCGGCTCGGCGGCCCATCCGGCTGCGATCGAACGTCAGCTGCGCATCATGAAAGAAATGGGCGTCAACGCGATCCGGACCTCGCACAATCCGCCGTCCCGCGAGTTCCTCGACCTCTGCGACCGGCTCGGTTTCATCGTCTGGGACGAACTGTTCGATAAATGGGACGGGACGTCCGATCTGCTCGACCAGCAATTCTTCAACGATTACACGAAGCGCCAGGTGCGGCGATTCGTGGAGCGCGACCGGAACCACCCGTGCGTCTGCGTCTGGTCGATCGGGAACGAGATCTGGGACATTGAGCAGAACATCAAGGGCGGTTCCAACCCGAATCTGGACGCGCCGGAGCGGGTAAAGCACGTCGCGGAGTGCTTCCGCCAGTTCGACCGCACGCGCCCGGTGGGGCTTGGCTGCTTCGTCGAGGGTTCCTGCGGGCCGGAAAGCCACGTGAGGGACTCGCTCGACGTCACGGGCTGGAATTACGGCGCGAAATACCGCGAGGCGCGGGAGCGTTACCCGCAAATGCCGCTTTTGTACACGGAATCCGCCTCGGCCGTTTCGTCACGAGGTTTTTACCAGCTTCCCCACCCGATCTGCAAGGAGAGCTACGACTCCGAAAACCTTCAGGTCGATGGCTACGACTGGGTTTCCGCCAGCGGTCCGCGCGATATTCCGGACGTCGATTTTGACCGGATGGAGACCGACCGCTACGTTGCGGGTGAATTCGTCTGGACCGGCTTCGATTACATCGGCGAGCCGACGCCGTTTGACCGTCAGGCACGGTCGAGCTACTTCGGGATCGTGGACCTCTGCGGTATTCCGAAGGACCGTTTCTTCCTTTACCGTTCCTACTGGGCGCCGGAAAAAACGACCGTGCACATTCTGCCGCACTGGAACTGGGAGGGCCGGCAGGAGATCGTCCCGGTTTACGTCTATACGAACGGCGACTCGGCCGAGCTTTTCCTGAACGGAAAGTCGCTCGGTTTCCGGAAAAAAGCCAAGGAAACGCCCAAGGCTGAAAATCAGACTGTAAAAACCGGAAGTTTATGGCCCGAAAAAGTCCGTTTCTCGGCGAGCTCCGAGGAAGTCCACGCTCGTGGGGTGAACGCTGCCAAAGACGCTTTCGACGGCCGGTACGAAACCCGCTGGTGTGCGTCGGACAAAACGCCGAACGAGTGGCTCATGGTCGATTTTGGCGAGCTGGTCCCGTTCAAACCGCAGCAAATCGTTTTTGAAAAGCAGTGCTCCAACTACGACGTGAAGCTGGAAATCTCGCCGGACGGCCAGAACTGGGAAACGATCCCGCTGCCGAAAACCAACGGAAGTGAGATGAGGATCCCCGGCATTCAGGGGAAGACCGCGCGTTTCTTCCGGCTGCAATTCGGGGAGGTTCTGAACGGTGCGTGGGCCTCGGTCCGTGAGTGGAACTTTGGAACGACGCGCCCCTCGGATCCGCAGGCCGTTCCGGAGTACTACGAGGTGATCAACAAATACCGCCTCCGCTGGGAGGATGTTCCGTTCGAGCCGGGCACTCTGGAAGCGGTCGCGTACCGGGACGGAAAGGAAATCGGCCGCGAGACGGTCCGGACGGCGGGGGAACCGGCGGCCGTGCGTTTAACGCCAGAAAAAGCGCGTTTCGCCTCGAGCGACGATCTGCTTTACATCCTGATCGAGGCGGTCGATTCGCTCGGAACGCCCTGCCCGTGGGACTCCCGACTGGTCAAGGCCTCCGTGACCGGCCCGGCGGAAATCGTCGGGATCGACGCCGGAAACCCCATGTGCTTCGAAACGATCGCGGACGCCGAGCAGTCACTCTTCTTCGGGAAGGCGATGCTGGTCCTGCGGAGCAAACCGGGCATCGAGAGCGAAGAGGTCAAAGCCACCGTTCAGGCGGAAGGCCTGAAAGCCGGAATTATCAGTTTGAAGTACTAAAAGTCTTTTCAACCTAAGCGTAATTTCGTGCCATGTGCTCCATTAACGCCTTCCCTCTCAGCATTAAAGAGGAATTTGCCGCTGAAACACGCTGGACTTTCCTCACGTGCAAACCCGTTTTAAATCATTACATTTTTAGATCGCTAAATGAAAGCGGCAAATGCGCTAACGCGCTGTATTGCCGCACTCCGATAAACGACGCTGGAAGCGTCGTCCCCGTAACTTGACCGGCGAGGAAGCCGGCCCTCCGAATCGAATATCGAAATCCTTTTTTTAAAACACAATCATGAAAAAATTCACCCGAATCAGTTTAATCACTTTAGGGGCCTTTTTTATGTTCCTCGTATTCACGTTTTACACGCTCACGTCGTTGGTCATTTTAACTCACGAAACCGATCTGGTTTTCCACCCACACCAGTTGGACGCGACGATGCCTCTGGAAGCGCGGCCGGTGATCATCCCGAACTCGGAACAGGCGGTCATCATCGGCGACGACGGGCGAAAACTGCACGGCTACTTCGTACAGTCGGGGGATTATTGCGACGAGAACACGATCCCGATCCTTTTCTGCCACGGAAACGGCGGGAACTGCGTGTACACCAGTGGCTGGATTTTCTTCGATCACGAAACCGGCCCGTCCCGTTTCGCCCTGCTCACTTTTGATTACCGCGCGTACGGGTTCAGCGAAGGACAAAAGAAGGAACTGAACGAAAATGCCGTCTATTCCGACGCCCGGGCCGCCCGGAAGTGGCTCGCGGAAAAGGTCGGGAAAAAAGAAACCGACGTCGTGCTGATGGGGCACTCCCTGGGCGGAGGCGTGGCGTGCGATCTGGCTCAGGACGGCACGCCGGCGCTGATCCTCTGCTCGACTTTCGACTCGGTACCCGATACGGCTCAGTCGTACTGCTCTCTCCTGCCGGCCAAGCTTCTGATGAAAAACCGCTTTGCGTCCGCGGAGAAACTCGCGAAAATTCACGTTCCAGCGCTTCAGTTTCACGACCCGACCGACATGACCGTCCCGTACCGCAACGGGCGGAGGCTTTTCGAGCGTCTCAACGAGCCGAAAGAGTTCATCGTTTTGAACGGTCTCGGGCATAATTACGCGCCGAATCTTGAGATGCGGGAGAAAATCATTTCATTCCTCGAAAAATATGGTAATTCCAAAAAAAATTGAGAAATTTGTTAAGCGGGTACTTGACAAAATCCGAATATAGAGTAAAATCCAATTCAGATTCAGGTGACATAGCCAAGTGGTTTAGGCAGTTGATTGCAAATCAACCTACCCCGGTTCGAGTCCGGGTGTCACCTCTTTTTTATCCTTTTTTATTATTTCAAAGCCCCGCAAATTGGTGACATAGCCAAGTGGCTTAGGCAGTTGATTGCAAATCAACCTACCCCGGTTCGAGTCCGGGTGTCACCTCTCAAGACTCCTGCGTTTACTCCAAACGCGGGAGTTTTTTTGTCTGAATATCCCTCTGAAACCAACAAAAAAGACCGGACATGAAAACCATGCCGGCCTTATAAATTTAAGTCTTAAAGACTCGATCAGACGGAATGTATGGCGAACTTCACAACACCCCAAATCTGCAGCTCCGTACCTTCCGGGATCGAAATGGACGGGTAGTCAGGATTTTCGCTGAGGAGCTCGACTTTGTTGTCTTTTTTCGCGAGACGTTTCACCGTGAATTCATTGTTGATAACGGCAATCACGATGTCGTTGTTTTCCGGCTCAGAACTTCGGTCAACAACCAAAACGTCATCGGCGAAGATGCCCGCTCCAGTCATGGACTCACCGGTGGCACGAACGAAGAAAGTCGCGCACGGATTTTTGATCAGGAAACCGGCTAAATCCAAATCTTCAGCCGGCATATCCTCTATGCAGCTCGGGAAACCAGCCTGACACTTGTTCGGATAAAACGGATAGACATCCGCTTTACGACGAATGAATTCAACGATCTGTTCCACCATGGAATCCGGAACACGGATCGCTTTTGTCGGAACTCCAAATTTCCCTGTTCCCTTCGGACGACCGGCACCCTTGCGTTTTCCACCTCTCGGCATAGTATACCCCTTTTCTGAAAATCTATCTTGAAATTATAATCGTTCCATCTGAATTTCCCTTCTATGACTTCTCTGATGCCACGGTTCGAATCACTAGTGGCAGATTTTGGAAATATCAAATGGAAAAAACTGTAAATTGTCGCAACGAAACAACTTATTATGTCAACACGTTCCAGTTTCCTCTGTTTTCGGTCAGCCCAGAAGAAAAAAAAGCCTGTAACAAATACACAAGTAAGGACCGAAGAATGACCTCCGGCCAACCTTCGCATTTTGCCCAACGGGGACGTTCTCGCGTTGACAATATTTAACTATAACAAAAATCAGAAGAAAGAAAAGGGGGGGCAAGGGAAGAATTGATTAATTTTTCGTTTTTTTCAAAAGAAAGACCCTTTTTCCCAAAAAAGTATGTTTTTTTGAAAGATAACTCCCCCAAATAATCTTTTTTTGCTAAAAGTACGCGATTCGTTTCGAGGCTTTCTAAATATGTACGGAAAGGCTCGGCTTCTCAAAAAATTCCAAATATTTCACCTAAATTTCCTGAATTTCCCTTTTGACCTCTTGCAAAAAAAACTTATTCGATTATAATTATTCTAAAAGCTACGATTTTAAATATCCTAACCTAAAGGAATCCTGAAAATGATGAATCGTCATGAATTTCTGCAGTCACTTGCCGCTGGTGCCGCCGCGGCCATTTCCGTGGATGGGGCCTCTTCCGTGATGGCTCAGACCGCCAAAGCGGGCAAAAAGACCGATCTGGTCGTTGCCATGGGTGGCGAGCCAGCCGAGATGTTCACCGCCGCCATGAAGAAAATGGGTGGGATCGAACGTTTCGTGAAAAAAGGCCAGGTCGTCTGCATCAAGCCAAACGCTGCGTGGGATCGTACTCCGGAATGTGCCGCAAACACGAACCCGGAACTGATCACCGCTTTGATCAAAGCCTGTTTTGAAGCTGGCGCGAAAGAAGTCAATGTCGTTGAGCACACGTGCGACAACTGGCGCATGGCGTACAAGACCAGCGGGATCGAAGACGCGGTCATCAAGGCCGGCGCCAATATGCTCCCGGGAGATGACGAATCCTACTACCGCGAAGTGGAAGTCCCTGGCGCAGTCAAGCTCAAGAAGGCGAAAGTCCTCAAGGCGATCCTGGACGCGGACGTCTGGTTCAACGTTCCGTGCCTGAAATGCCACGTCGGCGCACGAATGACCATCGCGATGAAAAACCTCATGGGAATCGTCTGGGACCGTCGTTTCTTCCACTCGAACGACCTGCACCAGTGCATCGCCGACTCCTGCCTGATCCGTCCGCCAGTGCTGAACATCGTGGACGCTTACCGCACGATGAAATCCAACGGTCCGAAAGGCCGTTCCGAAGCCGATGCGGTTCTGACCAAAGCGCTCTTTATGAGCACTGACATGGTTGCTGTCGATACCGCTGCGACGCGATTCTTCAACCGCATCGTGGAAATGCCGCTGGATCAGGTTTCCTATCTCGCAATGGGTGAGAAACTCGGCGTTGGCACGATGAACATTAAATCGTTGAAAGTCGAGCAGGCGAAATTCTGATGAATTTTTGGGCGCGGTCAAATCCGATCGCGCCCTTTTTGTATTCAAAATATTGAATTTGATTTATGCCGGGAAATGCCAATCTGCGTGCCGCCCAGCGTCTCGCGAGGGATGAATTCTACACACAACTGACTGACATTGAGCGGGAATTACGGCACTACAACGCACAATTTCAGGGGAAAATCGTTCTTTGTAACTGCGACGACCCGCACACGAGCCAGTTCTTTGCTTATTTTCGGGACCATTTTTACGAGCTGGGCCTCAAAAGCCTTCTGGCCTCTTGCATCTCCAGACCGGAATTGGGACAAAAGGCAGTTTTTGCGGAATTCGATGGGGAAAAAATCTCGATCCATCCTCTGAAAGGGACCGGTGACTTCCGAAGCGCCGAGTGCCTGGAAATTCTCCATCAAGCCGACATCGTTGTGACGAACCCACCCTTTTCACTCTTTCGTGAATTTGTTTCCCTGCTCGAAAATACAGGCAAGAAATTTCTGATCATCGGGTCTCAAAACGCCATCACGTACCAGGAGATATTCCCGCTGATCCAGAAAAATCGGCTCTGGCTCGGGTTTGGTTTTCCCGGAGGAGCGGCCCATTTTGTGAATCGGTTCTACACAGATTACGCCGTCTCGACCGACCACCGGGAGGGAATGATCCGCGTGTCGGGAGTGCAGTGGTTCACGAATCTGGACGTGGAAAAGCGACGGGAGTTTCTGCCACTCGTCTGTCGCTACAGTCCGCGGAAGTATCCCCGATACGAGAATTACGATGCGATCGAAGTGGCCCACACTGCGGAGATCCCGCGCGACTGGCCGGGTGTGATGGGCGTCCCGATCACCTTCCTGACGAAATACAATCCGGAGCAGTTCTCTATTTTGGGCCTCGCGGCCTCGGCCAGATACCGCCCGGAGCTGGTTGGGATCCCCTTCAAGGGTACAGGAAACGCTAAACCGATCCTGAACGGGAAAATTACCTACGCGCGGATCTTTATTCAGCAAAAAAATCCCGGAATAAACTAACCCCGCCTTGAAATTTTTCTACAAACGGGTAAAATATACGAATTCATTCAAACAGTTTTTCCGTTTCATTTAACGAAAGCGAGCCAAAATGAGTACGAAACCTCTGACGATGTTCGAAAAAATCTGGAACCACCACATTGTTCACGCGGAAGAAGGGAAGCAGACGATCCTGTACATTGATCTGCAGCTCGTCCATGAAGTGACCAGTCCTCAGGCTTTCGAGGGGTTGCGCCTGAACAATCGAACAGTGCGCCGCACGGACAAAACTTTCGCGGTTCCTGACCACAACGTTCCGACGACAGATCGTTCTCTGCCGATCAAAGACGAAATCGCGAAGAAACAAATCGATACTCTGCGCCAGAACGCAAAGGACTTTGGCGTTACGCTTTTCGATGTAGGCGATCCTCGTCAGGGCGTTTGTCACGTCATGGGTCCTGAACAAGGGCTTACCCGCCCGGGCATGACGATCGTCTGCGGTGACTCGCACACGGCCACGCACGGCGCATTCGGCGCGCTGGCTTTCGGGATCGGAACCTCCGAGGTGGAGCACGTGCTCGCGACCCAGACCCTGCTCCAGTACAAACCCAAGACCCTTGAAGTCCGCGTCAATGGCCAGCTCAAGCCCGGCGTTTCGGCCAAGGACGTGATCCTCTATATCATCGGGAAAATCGGCGTTTCCGGCGGTACCGGCTACTGCGTCGAGTACACCGGTGAGGCGATCCGCTCGCTGAGCATGGAAGGCCGCATGACGCTCTGCAACATGTCCATCGAGATGGGCGCGCGCGCCGGCATGGTCGCCCCGGATGAAACGACTTTCGCGTATCTGAAAGACCGTCCATACTCTCCGAAAGGCGCGGATTTTGAAAAGGCCGTGGAGTTCTGGAAATCCTTCGCGTCGGACGAAGGAGCCGAATACGACCGCGTCGTGGTCCTCGACGCCGCCGACATTACGCCGATGGTCACGTGGGGAACCAACCCCGGTCAGGTTATGCCGATGGACGGGACGATTCCCTGCCCGAGCGACTTCACTGACGAAACCGAGCGCAAATCCTGTGAGGCCGCGTTGGCGTACATGGGCTTCAGGGGCGGCGAGAAAATGACTGATATTTCAATCGACTACTGCTTCATCGGTTCCTGCACAAACGGCCGAATCGAAGACCTTCGTGCCGCCGCGGAAGTGGCCAAAGGGAAGAAAGTCGCGCCGGGTGTGACCGCTCTGGTCGTACCGGGTACTGGCCTGGTCAAAGCACAGGCCGAGGCAGAAGGTCTCGACAAAATCTTCATCGATGCGGGTTTCGAGTGGCGTGAAGCGGGATGCTCCATGTGCCTGGCGATGAATCCCGACAAACTGCAGCCGGGTCAGCGTTGTGCATCTACGTCAAACCGGAACTTTGAAGGGCGTCAGGGCAAAGGTGGTCGGACACATCTCGTTTCTCCCGCGATGGCCGCCGCTGCGGCTTGTGCCGGTCATTTCGTGAACTGATGTTAAATTTTAGCGGGAGGAAAGGGGGCAGATACCCAATCCTCCCTGTATTTTAAGTACCCTGCCCAAATTTCTGTTTGCAAATCTGCAATAAAAAATCTTTTTCGTCCGTTTACCTTTATATGAAACGCCGCTCAGCCCAATTTGAAGCCCGATGGAACGAATGGTTCAAGACCTACCACCGAGCCATTCACGGCTATTTGTATTCCTTGACGCAGAGCGTTCACCTCGCGGACGATTTGACGCAGGAAACTTTCCTCCGGGTCTGGGAACGGTACGATTCCTACGAGGAGCGAGGCTCTGCCAAAGCGTTTCTTTTCCGCGTCGCGACGCACTGCCTGAAGGACTGGTTCCGGCGTCATTCCGAAACCCTCTGCGACGAGGAAACCTGGAACATCATGCTTGAGCAGGAAAGCGATGAATTACCAGACCAGATGGCCGAAAAGTCCGAAGAGGCTAAAATCCTTCACGAAACAATGAAGTTTTTAACTCCGGCACAGAGGCAGGTTTTAACGATGCATTTTTTCGGCCAGCTCAAATTTCAGGAAATAGCTGAAAGCCTGGAAATGCCCTTGAACACCGTGTTGAGCCACGCGCGCAGGGGCATGATCGTGCTTAAAGAAAAATTTGGAGCGAATCCATGAATGAAAATTTAAAGCAAAACCTGGAAATGGAATCAGGATCTCTGGAACGTGAATTGAACTCCGCGCCGGAATGGACCCGTTTTGGTCACATTCTGACCGCCGCACACGAAGCCGTTTATCGGGAACCAGCCGTACAGAGCATAAGCCCCCGTAAACCTCGTCGTTTCGGGAAGGCGCTGGTTTTCCTTTCGACTGCAGCCCTTGTTCTGATCGCACTGACGATTGGTCTCTTTTACGGGAACGGTCCGTTGGGAAATCGTTCGGCAAACGACTTTTTAGATCCGGAACTGGACTGGGAGGAAGGCGAACTGGACCTGGAACTGTTCGACGAACAACTGGAACAGATTGCGATGGATGATTCATCCGTAGAACTGGAATACGCTGTTTTATTTAATTCTCTTTCTGAATGGGATGAGGAATTTGAAGAAGAGGAACTCTTTTAAAAGGAAACCATCATGAAAAAAATGATTTGCGCAGGGATTTTATTCCTCGGATTGACCACCACCGCAGTTTGGGCTGAGGAGGCCATGCAGGCGCAGGCCACTCCGGGACCCGATCAACCGGCCGCCACGGAAACTCAGCCCGAGGCACAACCTGTCAAGGCCTCGCTCGACAAAAAAACTCGTGAGGCCTTGAGACAGGAAAAAACAGCGCAAAAACAGGCCGAAAAAGCCGCGAAGCAGGCGCAAAAGGCCGCCCAAAAGCAGGAACAAACCACTCCCAAAGAAAAAAATCCAGCTCAGCCTCAAGAACTCGCCAAAGAGAAAACGAGACCGTTCCGAGGTGATTTCAAGCCGGATTTCGACCAAAGAGATTTAAGGGGGAACATCGGCGCCGCCCTCAAAAAGTACCCGGAATTCCGTCAAATCGTTGAGAATGAATTGGAATTGGACGCACAATGCCGTGATTTAGTTAAAAAGTTTAAGGGAGAGAAAAAACCGGGAAAGAAAGCGGAACTTGAGAAGCAGTTGCGAGATGTCGTGAATCAGCTTTTCGATGCGCGTCAGGCCCGACGTATGTTCGAATTGAAAATTTTTGAGGACCGTATTCAGGAACTCCGTAAACAGACCGAAGAGCGAAACGGGCGCAAAGATCGCATCGTTGAAAAACGAATGCTGGAGCTGATCGGGACCGACGAGGATTTGAGATTCTAAAGAAGCACTAAAACCCAAGGCGAGCGGGGTCGGCGATGACCCCGTTTGCTTTTTGGGGGCTAATTCTCACCGTTTTAACCAGTCTGGTCTCTCAAACGTTTCCATCATTTCCTTGGCTTTTGCCATTTCTTCCGGGATGTTGATCTTCTGAGGGCAGACCTTTACGCATTTCCCACACGCCACACAATTCGAAGCGTCTTTCGCCTTCCCCAGCACGTTACAATCGGCCAGGAAATTGAACCCTCGTCCCGTTCGCTTGTAACTGTTGATGATTGCAAGCATTTTCGGAATTTCAACACCTTTCGGGCAACCGTCGCAGTACCGGCAGGCAGTACACGGGATCGGCAAACTGCCGAGATACGCGGTCCGAACCTCGGCGAGAACAGCCAGATCCGCCTCGCTCAGCGGCTGGAACTGATTTACGGTTTGAATATTTTCTTCCACTTGAGCCATGGAATTCATCCCACTCAAAACCGTTAGCATGGACGGCTGCATGGCTGCGAATCGAAGGCCCCACTCCGCTGGCGTGCGTTTGGGATGAGCTTTCCGCAAAATCGCTTCCGCTTCCGGAGGAAGATCGCAAAGTGAACCGCCTCGAAGAGGTTCCATCGCGATACAGTACAGGCCGCGGTCCCGAATCAGTTCGTACTGACGCTCCGCGTTTTGCAAGTACCAGTCCAGGTAGTTGAGCTGGATCTGTACAAACTCCCAATCCCAGCGATCAAGCGCCGCCTCCAGAACCTCCGGCGTGTCGTGAAAAGAAAAGCCAAGGTGACGGATCAGCCCTTCTTCCTTCATTTTCTGAAGAAATTCGTAGATTTTCAGACTTTCGATCCGCTCGAATTTGTTGGCCGTCACGTTATGCACGAGGTAAAAGTCGAAGTACTCGGTCCGGCACTTTGTGAGCTGCTCGTGAAACACCCGTTCCACGTCCTCCGGCGTGTTGACCATCCACGAGGGCATTTTGCTCGTCAGGTTATATGACTTGCGCGGATACTTGCTCAGCGCGTAACCTGCAAAGAGTTCAGACTGACCATTGTGGTAGCCGTATGCCGTGTCAAAGTAGTTGACTCCCTTTTCGTACGCTGCGTCAACAAGCGCCTCGGCCTTTGGAAAATCAATTTCCATCGTTTCAGGATTGGTCATGGGAAGGCGCATCAGCCCAAAACCCAAAAGGGAAACCAGAGATTCATTCCAGGGTGTGCGATAGTTCATTTGTATTCCTCTAAAAACATATACCGGGAAACAAGGCTGAGCCTCCTCTCCCTTAAAACTTAATCATCTTGGTCGAGCGATAAAACAACACCGTGGCCAAGCAGTGTGAGCCTGCTCCCAGGATCGCAGTAACTGCATTGCGCTGAACGGCAGTCCATGGATTGGTTCATCCAGCCTCCATTCCGGCTCGCATGGCACAGGGCAGATAGTGGTTCCATATTGAGTAGAAATCTGGGGTGGACGAATGGTACCATCCGTTTTTCGTCCACCTTATGAAGAATTACCAGTTCAGCTCAGTCGCTTCTTCCCAATGTTCATAAAGCGTTTTGAGAAGGGCTTGTTCTTCCTCGATTTCCGCCTGGATCGCCTTCACGCGCTCACCATCCCGTAGGATTTTCGGGTCCAAAAGGTCTTTCTGAAGCTCCTCCACGTGCGTTTCACGAATGAAAATTTCATCTTCCAGGTCCACGACTTTCCTGTAGGGAAATTTCCGTTTCGGCTTTTGCGCCGGTTTGGAGGCGGTTTTGGCTGTTTCCGTTGTGTCCTTACCAGATTTTGACTGGGATGTCTGTGTGGAAGCCTTTTGCTTTTGAAGCCCGTGTTTCCACAAATCGTCTTTCGTGTTTCGTTTTGCGGCGGTGGTTTCTTCCTGTTGGTTCATCAGCTGCCAAGCGTCATAATTTCCCTGAAACACGCGAACACGGTCAGGCTCCATTACGAGCAAGTGCGTTGCGACCTGGTTAATGAAGTACCGGTCATGGCTGACGAACAGGACGGTCCCCTCAAACTCACTGAGGTTTTTCTCAAGAGCGTCACGCGCCCAGAGATCGAGGTGGTTCGTCGGCTCGTCGAGGATCAGGAAATTCGCATCTTCGCTCGCAAGACGGGCCATTGCGACACGGCAGCGTTCACCACCGCTCAGCGATTCGACCTTCTGGAAGACCTGATCGCCAGTGATTCCGAAACGTGCCAAAAGTGAGCGCCGGGCTGGCTCATCCATCTCTTTGTGGCCAGGTCGAATGGCATCAACGACCAATTTTTCCCCATCGACGGAAAGAAGCTGCTGGTCGAAGTAGCCGATTTTCACGCAGGCCCCGAGCTGAACGCTCCCCGTGTCTGGCTCAAGAATTCCCTGCAGGCAGCGCAGCATGGTAGTTTTTCCACTGCCGTTCGGCCCGATCAGGCCCCACCTTTGGCCACGCTCTATCTGAAAATTGACTTTCTGGAAAAGTACGCGGTCGTACGCTTTTTTGAGGTCTTTCGCCCGTAGAACGATGTCTCCGGAGCGGTCTTTGGCCTTCATTCCCATTGGTGGGGTGGAAATCTCTCGTGGTGGGTCCACACGCTCGATCCGTTCCAGTTTTTTCCGGCGGTCTTCCGCCTGACCCGCTTTCATGCCGTAGTGATTTCTGCGAATGAAATCCTCGGCCTTGGCGATTTCTTCCTGTTGCTTCTCATAGGTTCGGCGCTGAACGAGAAGACGTTCCTCTTTCTGCTTCAAATACGCGGAAAAGTTACCCGTGTACGAGTCGATCGTACCGGCAAAAAGCTCCAGCGTCCGGTTCGTCACACTGTCGAGGAAATAACGGTCGTGCGAAACGACCAGGATCGCCGCGTCCGACTCGACGAGAAATTCCTCAAGCCATTCCGTCGCGTCGAGATCCAAGTGGTTGGAGGGCTCGTCAAGGAGCATCAGGTCCGGCTCGGCCAGCAACAATTTCGCGAGCATCAGGCGGTTCTGTTCGCCGCCGCTCAAATCCGAAACGTGGGTTTCCCACTGGTTTTTCAGAAAGCCAAGCCCTTGCAGGACACGTTCCACTTTGTACTCCAGATTGTACGCGTCCATCCGCAGAAGTTCCTGCTGAAGCCGATCATACCTTGCGGCGAGTTTTTCGTGCTGGTTCGGGTCCGGCTCCTGGGCGAGCTGTTCCGCCACAGCTAGTGCCTCGTTTTGAAGCGTCACCAGGTCGGCCAGCGCAAGGTGCGCCTCTTCCCAAAGTGTCCGTTCCGACGATTCCGGCCGCTGTTCCAGATACCCGACTCGGATGGAGGGGTGGAACTGTGTTTTCCCCGCGTCCGGTTCCTCCTGGCCCGCGATGATTTTCATGAGCGTACTTTTCCCGGTTCCATTCGGCCCGACCAGACCGACTTTTTCACCGGGATGAATTTCAAACGCGGCGCCGTTAAGGACCGGGTCGGGGCCGTAATACTTGCGTACGCCTTCAACTGTAAGGAGGTTCATATTGCTTTGGAGGGGCGGCATCCCACCCGCTTAAAAGTCAAGACTGGCAGAAAATTTTTGTAAATTATAATCGATTTAAAAATATTGTCAAGAATGGGGTAAAAAATGACTTTGCACGCTTGTCTATGAACCATTTTTTTCTTTAAATGAAAGTTCCCTCATATTGACGAATTCCTTGTCTGTGATATAATTCATGAGTGGCTTTTTTGTTTTTTGGGGAACCTCATTTGGAATTCTGTTTATGGAAGATTTTAAAGTAGCAGTACTGGTGGAATCCGCCAATGCTTACTCAAGGGGACTTCTTCAGGGAATTGCCCAGTATTTGTGGGAAAATGGGCCCTGGAATATCTATTACGAAGAACGTGCGCTCGACAGTCCGACACCTCTTTGGCTTAAAGACTGGAAGGGTGATGGAATTATTGTACGTTCCCAAACGCCTGTCGTGACAAAAGCTGCGGTTGCGACCGGCGCAAAGGTGGTCGATTTGAGTGAAACCCGTCTCCCGGGGCTGCCAACGATTTATCATGACTACGCGGCAAGTTCCCGGTTAGCCGCTGAACATTTAAAAGAACACTTTTATCAGAATTTTGGCTATGTGGGAATTCGCGGCCGATATTTCTCGCGAGTGAGGCAAAGCGCTTTTTGCGAAATATTGAATGGAAACGTTTCTGTGCTTGAACTGGAACCGGAGGACCTCCAAAAAAATGGTTTGAGCGGTTACAAAGTCCTGAAAGACTGGTTGGTGAATCTTCCCAAACCCTGTGGGATCATGGTTTGTTACGACCTGGTGGGGATTTACGTTATTCAGGCGTGTCGCCAGGCGGAGATTCATGTGCCGGAAGATGTCGCAGTCGTGGGTGTTAATAATGATGAACTTCAATGCCGGCTCTCGCCAGTTTCACTTACGAGTGTGGCCGTGAATACATTCCAGTCGGGTTACGAGGCCGCAAGGCTGCTGCATAAGTTAATGTTGGGCGACCCGCCGCCGATACATCCAACCATCATTCCGGTGAATCAGATCGTTGTCAGAAAATCTACGGATTCTTACGCGGTAAGTGATTCCATCGTACATCAGGCGCTTCAGTATATTGGGAAAAACGCCTGTTCCGGTACAACGGTCCAGGGGGTCGCAGCCGCACTGGGGGTCAATCGCCGTCTTTTGGAACGCCGCTTTCAGAAAACAATGGAGCGAACGGTTCACGACGAAATCATTCGGGTCCAGATGAATCGGGCGAATGAACTGCTGCAAAACACGGACTTAACGTTAGAAGTCATTGCACATCGTGTCGGCTTCGCCAACGCCTCCTATTTTGCAGCAGCCTATAAAAAGATATATCACCAAACGCCCAAAAAAAGAGAGCAGAAATTTTAAACCATGAATTTTATCGTGACCCGCGGTATAATAAAAACACCGTAAACGAGTGTTTGGAATTAAACCAGTTTCAAGGTCAATTCATGGCGGAAAATTATTTTTTCTCTTGCGCCTCTTTCTTGCCGCCTTTCGCAGAAGAAAGAGCCCGCCAAACAGCGGAATCGATCAAGTCGCTGGTGAAATCACCTGAGCCGTCACAAAGGACGTGGTTGACTCCACCACTGTGGTGACTTCGGGCCGTAATGACCTGGTTCACTTCGGCGGCCGATACCGGTTTTGGGATGCCCATGCTGGTGTAATCCGCGTTGTTCACAACGCCCTGGTAGGTTTCATCAGAGACTTTCGAGTTCGGAGGATTCCAGCCCGTCAGCGCACAGCCGAGTGAAATCGAAACGTCCGAGATGCTTCCGCCCCAGCCAGTGGTCGTAGGAATGACACAAACTTCACTGAAAAGCAGAGTGTTACTTAAACCGTCCGGAATGCGCGAGATCGGAGTCTTTTGGCGGGGACGAACCGGTGCGCCGCGGAACTCAACGCCTTCCTTGGTTCTCTGCCCGTAAGTGGTGTTCCCGAAGTTAATGCAATAATTTGAACGCACACGCGCCCACGTTGTGGAGTTCCATTCATTCTCTTGAAGCCCAATGTCCGCAGGACATGCGAACATCGAGATTTTTGTTTTTCTCGCTTCGAGATTGACAGGCATTGACATGGAAACTTCAAGGTCTATCATATCATACCACGCCTGCTGCTCGATGTACGGGCCCATCTGTGAGTACCAGTTGTGGTCATTACGCCAGTGATCCCCCCCACGGCCCATGGCGTTTACATTATCTCCTTCAAAGGTGTACATGCCAATAGGAAATCCACTATTGGATGACTCGTAGTTATTTACAGCGAGACCGAGCTGTTTCAGATTGTTCAAACACTGCATACGCCGCGCGGCGGCACGGACCTGCTGGACCGCGGGAAGCAACAGACCGACCAACATTCCAATAATGGCGATCACCACGAGAAGTTCGACGAGCGTGAACGCGGATGTTTTATTTGTTTTCACCTTAAACTCTCACTTATCCTGTAAATCGCGAATACACGAATGGAAAGAACGAACTTTGTTCAAATAAAACACTTTGAGGTCAAACTCAAATATATTGTTATTCGTTACAAATCAAAGTCCATTTTTTTGTTATCGCTGGACGCCTCGACTTCGATCCCTTTGGCTTTATCCTTGGGAACGATACTGGCCAGTTTGTCAGTCTTATCTTTTGTGACCGGATCGACTGCCATTTTGCCGGTCTTTTGCATCAGGCGGAACTGGACGATCACTTTGCCCCGCGGTACGTCTTTGAGCTGGTATGTGCCGTCAGGATTCACCACGCCTTGAGTGGGCCCCGCCATTCCATGCTGGTCCGGGTTGGCAGGACGCACGAGAATGAACGCTTCCGGCAAATCCGTTGGAATAGGTTTTCCCCCGACAGTCACCGTGCCGGACCACTTCACGACCGGGCCGGAATTACGATCACGCCCACATCCAACTGAAAACAGAAGGGTAGATAAAAGGCACAAAACTGTCAGGATTTTGAGACTTTTCACGCGTTCACCTCACTTTTGGAGTTACTGAGTCTTTTCCGTCCGCAGAATCCAAGTCCGCAGAAGGCCAGAGCCATCAGGAGCCACGAGGCAGGCTCAGGAGTTCCCTCACCAGGAGATGGGGGAGTGGGACCCATCAAACGCTGAAGCGCATACCCGGTCTCCGACGCAAAAACACTATAAAACTGACTGTTGTCACCGGTCAATATGCTATTAACAAGTTCCAGATCAAGCGGGTGTTCTTTGTTCGTGAACGTGAGGAAGTCTTTCGTGGTTTCCCCTTCATTCAGGAGCTGCCCATCCAGTGATTGGAGGGTGATCTCTGCGAGATTGGCAAGATCGCAGTCTTCCATGTCGATCGAGATGCTGTCAATGTCCGTGACAGTCATGTCGATGTGCCACTTACCGCCATCAACCATATAATCCATGAGGCGGGTTGAACCAATGACTCCGTTACCGCCCGGGGAGAGGGTACCGCCCGACTGACCGAGCGTCACACTCACACTTTCCGCGTTAAGAACACCACCCGTGAAGGAAATGGGAGTGTTGAGTTCCGTAACATTAAGTGTACCCCCATCAAGGGAAATGACGGAATTTTCCGCGCCATCTGCCCGGGCTAGTTTACCGGTCGTGACGGTTCCACCGCTGATGTTCAGTTCGGACTGGTTCTGAAGCATAATGCCGTGAGGAACATTCACTTCCCCTTCATCCGTAACATTCATGATCCCTTTGTTCGTGGTATTGCCCTGGAAACCAAGCGAGAGGCCGTACCCCTGGCAGGTCCAGGCCGCATCCATAAAGTCCGTAACATTCAGCGTTCCTTTGCTGATGTTGAACGTGCCAATATTGGCGTTCACTCCCAGCACCATACGGCCGGCGTTGTAGGTTCCGCCGTCCATGGTGAAGGTTCCGGAGCCGGATTCACCGACCGTCGAGAAAGCAGGGGCGTTAATCGTTCCGCCGTGCATCGTGAAAGAACCCGTTGTGCCGGCATTGCCAACACGGAATTGCGAAGCAGTGATCACTCCGTCGTTCATTGTGACCTGCGCGTCGCCAAAGTAGAAGTCTCTGCCAGTGGCATCAATCGTTCCTCCGTTGATCGTCCACTCGCCGCTGTAGTTGTTCGCTCCATTGGGCGCCGAGTTGTTGTTCGCTTTCAGCGTGCCGTTCTTCTCAATGGAGATGGATCCAACGTTCGCCAGCGCATTCGTAGCATCGCCAGAAGTAAGGACCATCGTCGCCTGTTCCGTACCGCCGCCGACTGTGAGTTTCTTCGCGGCTGTCGTTGTATCCGTCACGTAAACCTTGCCGGCCTCGACGTAAACGTTATCGAGCGAGTTCGGCGCAGAATACGCCTGAGTGAGCGCATCATTGTACTTCACCTGCCAGTTGTCCGCGTTCGTGTAGGTTCCATCTTCTTCCGGGCCGTTCCAGTAAAGATCGCCGGATTTGAGCGTCGCTTTGATCGTGTTGCCGTCCTGGACGAGTGTCAGGCGCGGAACCGTATCTTTCCAGACATCAAATGTGGAAGAACCATAATTAATGCTTCCCGCTTCCGCGATGGTGTATTCGGTTCCCGGGACCGGGTTGCCGCCAAGGGCGACCTGGCCTTCCATCGTCAGAGTTTCGTTGACTTTCAGCGATTTGGCGTTCTCCCCTGCCACGTCCGCGCGGTAAGTTGCGCCATTGCCAACACTCAAACCTTTGGTAATCGTCAGATTATCGCCCAACGCCGCGAGAACGCCGCCTGTGAACGTGATCGTTCCGCGGTTATTATCGATCGCCGTCGCCAGAACTTCACCACCGGTAATGTTCAGCGCCGTCGTGGTGTTATCTTCCCTTCCCAGAAGGATTCCCTGGGCACGGACCTGCCCGCCTTCCACATTCAGGGTACCGGTGGAACCGGCAAGGTAGCCAAGAATGATGGTGCCATTTTCGGCAAGGCACTGACCGCCGCGGACGTTCACGGTACCGGCGCAGCCATCGTGGACACCAATAGCGTAATTCGCGCCAGAGGACATTATACCGTCATTCAGCGTATAGGAACCGGAACCTTCTTCACCAATCGTGAACCAGTTTCCGCCAGTGGCCGTCGTGACCAGACCGCCATTCTGGGTCATTTTTCCTTCGGTTCCCGCGTTGGCGATACGGAACTGCCACGCTTCGATCGTGCCGGAATTCACCGTCACATTAGCCGTACCGAAGTAGAAGTTACCGGTGGATTTAATGGTTCCGCCGTCCACAGTCCAGTTATTTGCCATACCGTTCAGGGAACCCGCATTGACCACACCGTTTTCTTTGACCACGATGTCGGCAATATTATTCGGCAAACCATTCAGATTGACCGTTCCGACATTTTCCCCTCCGCCGATGGTGAGTGATTTGGCTAAAGAGCCGCCGCCGACGGTGACGGTGCCTTCTTCGACGAACGCATTGTCAAGATTGGACGGGATCGCGTAACGTTCATAGACGGTATCCCCGGATTTCAGGTTCCAGTTATTGAAACGGTTCCATAACCCATCACTGTCCGCCCGAAGATACATATCACCGCCAGTGACGGTCGCGGAAATTTCCGTTCCCGTGTTGGTCAGCGTCAGCGTCGGCATGGTGGCGGCCCACTGTTCGAACGACTTGTCCCCAAAAGTGAAGCTGGCGGCTTCCGCGAGTTTGTAGGAAGCGCCTGCCGTTAAATTTCCATTCGGCATGAGCCGGCCCTGAAGATCCAGATTGCCTGCCGATTTAATATATTCCGAGGTCCCATTCGATTTGACATCAGCAACAAATTCGACCGCCGGAACGAGAGAGAAACCCGCGGGAACCGTCATTGATTGCGAAACAGCCGAGAGGGAACCGGAAGTGATGGAGACTGTACCGCCTTCATTATTAATTAACTCCGTGACCAGAACACCATTTTCGGAAAGGGTCAGTGTGGCGTTTGAGCCTTTCACATCAACCCGAGGAGTGGTAACGAAAGCATTGCCGGAAATATTGAGTGTCCCTTTGGCGGTCGAATTGTTTCCGGAATAGCAAATTATGAAGTTGCCGTTCGATGTAAAACTGCCTCCCTGAAGATTCATTTCCCCCACAGTACCGTTCGCAACGCCTACTACCGTGTTGCCTCCAGCTTTCGCGGAGCCTCCTGTCATGGTGTAGGTAGCGGTTCCGTTTTCACCAATCGTAAACCAGGAGGAGGTTGTGATCGTTCCGCCGTTCTGAATCATGGAGCCGCCGACGTCATTACCGATACGGAATTCGCCGGTGGTAATTGCACCGCTGTTCACGGTAAGTGAACCGGTCCCGAAATACAGGAAGCGCCCTGAAGCGATCGTCCCGCCATCGAGCGTCCAGTTTCCGGAAAGACCGTTTTTGGTTCCGTTATTGTTCCCGAGGGAGTCGGTGTAAAAAACACCATTGGGCTTGACGACGACATTCGCAAGACCCGAAAGATAAGAAGCGGTTGCGTCTGCCGCGGCATTGACCTGGGCGGCCGTAGTCCCACCACCGATGGTAAGCGTCTGGGCTTTGGGTACGTCCGTTACCGCTATAGAAACCGTTCCCTCCGTAACCGTCACCGTGTCACTCGTGGTCGGAATTCCTTCCGGGGTCCAGCCGGTTGAAGTGTTCCACGTCCCCTCACCGCCGGTCCAGTTATACGTTACCGCGAAAACGGAAGGCACGAAAAACAGCAAAGCTGCCAGAAAAATGGATATGTTACGCATCGAAATCTCCACAAAGGAAAAGCAATAAACGTTAAACTGCAGTTTGGTATAAGGACTCAAAATCCTTCTATGTACAATATTATACTCCACTTCTCGTTAGCTGCCAGGTGGCTGTGTTGCTTTTGCGACAGGATTTATGTCGTTATTGCGACATTTGGGTAATTCTGGAGGTTCAGGGGATTTTTTTTCCCCGAGAATTTGTTATACTGAATGAAAACAGGGAGAAAATCTCTTGCCCCTGTGTTACACGAAGCGTTCATTCCTGATTCCTTATTCCTCATTCCCGATTGAAAGAAGGTTCCACTTATGAAAAGTTACATCGTTCACGCGGACGGTTCCTGCAGTATTGAAGAAATGCCGATGCCGACCTACGGCGAGTACGAAGCACTGGTCAAGATCGAGTCGTGCGGTGTTTGCAATGGCACGGACATGAAAATCATCCATCGCAAATTCAAAGGGGTCGATCAGTATCCGGTCGTCCTGGGACACGAAGGTGTCGGCCGCGTGGTAGAGCTCGGCGCCAAGGTGAAAAACTACAAGATCGGCGATCTTGTGCTTATGCCGTACTGGTCGAATGTTCCGGAAGGGTATTTCAGCGCATGGGGAACCTATTCCGAATACAACGTCGTGACCGATGCGCAGGCCCAATTCGACGACGGGCTGATCCCGGATGAATTCGCCTGGGCGCAAAGCGTCCTTCCGGAGGGGTTCGACCCGATCTCCTCCGCCATGATCATCACGTTCCGCGAAGTGCTCAGCACCGGCAAGATCTTCGGGCTGGAAGCAAACAAAAGCATCTGCGTCCTGGGGCTTGGCCCGGTCGGTTTGAGTTTTGTCAAGTTCGCGAAACTGCAGGGCCTGGGGCCGATCATCGCGATCGACGTTCAGGACGAGAAGCTGGAACTGGCGAAGAAAATGGGCGCTGACTTCACCGTCAACGGCAAGACGCAGGACATTAAAGAGGCCGTGCGCACGATTTGCCCCGACGGTGTGGATTTCGCTCTCGATGCCGTAGGGGTGAACGCTTTTATTAATACGGGTCTGGAAATCATCAAACCCGGCGCGAAGATTTGCGTCTATGGCATTTCCGAGATTCAGAACACGGAGATCGACTGGAGCCGCTGCCCGTACAACTGGACGCTTCAGTTCAACCAGTTCCCGTCGAAGAAGATGGAGTCGGAGGCCCACCGCCAGATCTGCGCGTGGATCCAGAACGGCGTGCTCGACCCGAACGATTTCATCTCGCACGTTTTCGACTTCGCCGACATTGACCAGGCGTTCGAGAAGGTGGAGCGCAAAGACCCGATGATGAAAATGGTGATCCGGTTTTAGTGACACTTCCAGCGTCTTCTTCAATGAAGAATCAGGAGTTTATATGCTTTCCTTTTTCCCGGTTAAAAAGTTCCTTTCCGTTTTGTCGGTTCTGCTTTCATTTTTTGCAGGTTTGGCTTGTAATGCTCAAACTCTGGAAAAGTTTCTGGCGGAACCTTATGTTCCTCGTATCACCACGCCAGTCCAGGGATTTAGCGTTTATGGCGGAAACTGGGCTTTGGAAAACGGTGTCGTGAAAGGTCCTGCTGGAAGTGGTTTTCGTCTTACAAAAGACGATTTCCGGGCTGAAGAAGTCAGTTTTTCCGCCGAGGTCTTTCTGGAAAAAGGAGCGACCGGGAACGCGGCCCTCGTGACCAACTGCGGCCGAGAGGGGGTTGGAGCCGATGCTTTCGACGGATACGAGTTTGCCCTCTACGCCGATGGTCAGTACGCGATGCTCGGCCGCCACCAGCAGAATTTCAAATTGTTTATGACGGCAAAGTGCACCATTCCTGAGGGAGAATGGATCAAAATGAGCGCCCGATGCCGCAAAACTGAGGCTGGAAACCTTCTGTCGCTGAGCGTAAACGGGAAAAAAGTCGCCGAATTCACCGACCCGGATCCGCTCCCGGCCGGAAGTGTTTCCCTCAGACCGTGGCAGAGGACCGCTCTGTACCGCAATTTGGCGATCAATAAGGAACCGATTGTACTGAAAGCTGAGCCGCCGGTGAGCCGTACTTTCCCCGAGACGCTGCTCACGGAGGACCTTCCGCCCATTCTGGTCGTGAGCCGCTGCGACTTTGCGCGTCCGCCGGCGGTCGGTCAGGATTTTTGGGCCGCGAAGGTCCAGAAACCAGGCTGCGCTCTGCGGATCGTGTATCCGGCCGAGCCGAAACGCGAGGTCACGACGATTTTTGAGGATCCCAACGGGACGATCTACGACGCGAATCTCTCGTTCGACGCGAAGACGGTCTTTTTCGCCTACGACCCGCAGGGGGGGAACCAGTGGAAAATCTTCCGCATCGGGATCGACGGGACCGGCCTGAAGCAGTTGACGTTTGGCGACTTTTACGATTTCAGCCCCGCCGAGCTTCCGAACGGCCAGATCGTTTTCGTCTCGTCCCGCCGCGGCGGTTTTACGGTCTGCCAGCCCGGGCCGGCTTCCAACCTTTACAAAATGAACGCGGACGGGTCCGACATTCAGTGCATCAGCATGAACACGCTCTCGGACTTCAACCCCCAGGTCCTGCCGGACGGGCGGATTTTGTTCACGCGCTGGGAGTACGTGGACCGGGATCTGACCTACAGGCAGTCACTCTGGACGGAAAATCCGGACGGGACGAGCTACCAGCTTTACTTCGGGAACACGGTGCGCAGCTGCGGGTCCTTCCTTCAGGCGCGGCCGCTTCCCGGGTCCAGCACGAAGTTGATCGCAGCATTCACCTCCCACCACGGTTTCCCGCAAGGCGCCATCGGGCTGATCGACTCCAGTTTCGGCCGTGAAGCGCCTGAAGGCGTGGGTTACGAGTACATCACGAAAGAACTCGCGCCGATCGGTGACCGGTTCTGCCAGTGGGCGTACCGGGACCCGTTCCCGATCACGGCCGACCGTTTCTTGTGCGCTTACGGCTCCGAGCGGAACGGCTCGACGCGCTACCGGCTTTACGCGCTGAACCGGGATGGCGAGAAACGCCTGATTTTCGAGGATCCCGACCCCGACCGGGGAGTTTACTGTCCTCTGGCGGTTCGGGAAACGCCGCGTCCACGTGAAGTTTCGTCCGTGATCACGGACCCGCAGAAGCCGACAGGCACGCTTTTGCTCGTGAACGTTTACGAGGGCCTTGCGCCGTTCATCAAGCCGGGCCAGGTCGCGAAACTCCGCATCATGGAGCAGGTGCGAAAGTCGGAGGACCTCTCAAATCGGGCTTACGACCAGTCGCCGCTGATGAGTGGCGCCACGTACTACGCGAAGCGGTGCTGGGGTGAAGTCCCGGTCGAAAAAGATGGCTCCGCGCATTTTGAAGTGCCGGCCCTGCGCGAGATTTACCTCCAGGCGCTTGATTCCCAGGGGCGCGAGCTTCAGCGCATGACGTCCGCCCTTCAGGTGATGCCCGGGGAGGTCCAGAGCTGCGTCGGGTGCCATGAAGACCGGCAAAAATCGCCGCTTTCGCTCTCCCGGGGAGTTCAGCCGCTGGCCGCCCGCCGCGCGCCTGATGTTCCGAAACTCCCAGACTGGTGGAGCAAAATCGGGCCGACGAACGAAAAGCTCGACCCGAAAATCATCAATTACTGCACGCTCGTACAACCGGTCTGGGACCGTTACTGCGTCGAGTGCCACAGCGGTCTGAACCCGGCAGGCGGGTGTGACCTGACCGGCGACAAAACGCGGTTTTTCTGCGAGTCTTACGATTCGCTCGTTTTCCGCTCACGCTCCTACCGTCAGCACGATATGCAGACGGGCCGAATGCTTCCCGAGGAAGCGAAACGGGAAAAGCCGCTCGTGCATTTCTACTGGCTCCTCTGGACCCCGTCGGGCGTGAACGACCCGCTCGAGGCCGGGATCGTGGCGAGCCGTCTGGAAGAATATTTGACGAAAGACCACTGCGGCAAAGAAATTCCGCTCGAAGACCGCCAGCGTGTTTTTATGTGGGTGGACGCCGATATTCCGTACTACGCCACCTACGCAAACAGTCGGCCCAATTCCGCCGGAAAGCGCGATCTGTTCGACTGCGAGCCGTTCCGGACCGACTTTTATGAGGTTTGGAACCGTCGCTGTGCCGAGTGCCACAAGGAATTTCCTTTTAACGACGCGCCGAGCGGCCCAGCCAATCCGACGACGAACTGGTCCGGGCGTTTCGGCTGGGTAAATTTCACTCATCCGGAACACTCGCCCGCGCTGACTGCGCACCGCCCTGCTCCGTTGGGTCGGGGAATCAAAACGGAAAAAGGTTTTCTCTTTGAAGCGGACGAAGATCCGGACTACCAGAAACTCCTTCGGGCGATCCGGGTGGGAAGTGACGCGATGAACGCCAATCCCCGCGCTGACATGCCGGGTTTCCGAAACGCCAAGGCGGAGGATTAACGCAAAGGCAACATCCAACACGCTCCACACTTCAATGATCACAGTCCCCGCAGATTGAGCTTCAAAAATGGAGTACGACCATCTGGACCCCCTTCAAGCCGTACTCCTTGAAATCATCACTTGCAGCTGCGGAGGAACTCGGCGATCTCGGTGCGTCCCTCATGGGCGGCTTCTTCGGCAGGCGTGCGGCCGTCTTCGTTCACGGCATTCACGTTGGCGCCTTTTTCAACGAGGTACTTGACGATTTCGAGCGTTCCGTCTTCGGCGGCGACGTGCAGCGGCGTTTCCTCATCGTCGTTCGTGACGTTGATGTTCGCGCCGTTCTCGACCAGGAGCTGAACCATTTCGAGGCTCGATCCGTCGCAGGCTTCGAAGATCGGCGTAGTCTGGTCCTCGTCTTCGGCGTTGACGTTCGCGCCTTTTTCGATCAGGAACCGGGCGACCTCGACCCGACCATTTTCAGCGGCGGCGTGGAGTGCCGTTTCGTCGTCTTCGGTCATGGCGTTCACATTGGCCCCCTTGGCAACGAGTTCCTGAACTCTCGCCAGATCGCCCCTTTTGGCGGCGCGGTAAAGGGCCGGCTCGTAGTCGGTCATCTCATCCTCATCCGCGTCTTCGATGTCTTCATCGTCATCCGCGTCGTCGATGTCGTAAATGTCGTCATCATCATCTTCGTCCTCGTCTGTGAATTGTTCACTGACAGATCCTCCAGGATTGGTCGTCCCGGAAAAGGCCTGTTCAGCAGTGACCTGCGTGGAAGTATTGCAGGCGAAGGCGTTCAAAGTCCAGAGCAACGCAACAGCCAGCAGAGCGACGATGGAAATGGTGATCTTTTTCATGATTGTGTCTCCTTATTGGAATTGTGATTTTTTGTTTTTCTGGGGAGGACATCCCTCACACCTTACATAAGTAGTATACAGGACGAATGTTAAGCGTTTTTAAAGGTTTTGTAAATATTTTGTAAAGATTCAGAATTTTCAGAAATGGTTTGGCCTGATTGAAAAAAAGGGGCATCCGACAAGTACGCATCGACACCTTTTGATCCACTGAATTATAAACTATAAGTATTTTTCATCGCGAAAACCATAAACCTGATAAACCTTTTTGGAGCCGCACAGAGGACAAGCGTTAGAAAATCCCGATATTCAGATTTTTGGAGATTTCTCGTGAAACCAAAGATTAAGAATTGCTATCCCTTTCGGTTTATAATTCCATTTAAACACGAATTTTCACGGATTAAAAATTCCCACATACTTTTAAAGAGAAAAGGGAGTGGCCTTTCAAAAGTCATCCTTTTAATCCCTTGAATCCGTGAAAATACGTGTTTAAATCTCACATGGAAGCGGGACTGGTATGAAGTCTTTCAGGGTCAATATACACTGAACTCCTCAATCGTCGGGACTTCTGTTGCGTCGAGAATGTTCAATCTGACGAATCGGGCCTCGACCGGTTTCTCAAATGGGATGATGAAATTCTGCCGGGCGATGGTTTTCCCCTCGTAAATCGTGGTCCATTCGTCTGTTTCGCTCGACCGGACCTCGATCCGGAACGACTTCGTTCTCGGGTAGGAAATTTCCGTGATCACAACCTTTTTGACCTCGGTCGGTTGGGTCAGGTCCACCTCGATCCAACCGGAGCGTGACCCCGGTTTCGCCCCCCAGCGGGAAACCAGATTCCCGTCGAACGCTGAGGCGACATTGTACGCGCCGTTATCCCAGTTGCTCGACGCCTTGAACGGTTTCCTGTACGAGAGGCTCGTCTTGAGGTTGATCTTTTCCGCGGCCTTTTTGCCCCAGGGGTTGGGTTTCTGACCATCGGGCATCATTACCGGCGCGATCTTCTGATCGGCGTCGCCCTGCCAGAGGGTGATCGTTTCGCCTTTCTTCAGATCGATTTTGAACAGGCCATTCCCAAGCGGCTGAACCTTTTCCGGGGCGGAGGACCGGAAATCGCCGGTAAAGTTCGGGACGACCCGGCATTCCTCGCCCGCCAGAGACTCGATCTTGACCCAGGACGTTTTGCCGTCTTTGCGGATCGCGGAGACGAGGAACGCGCCTTCGGTCCGCAGGTCGGCGAAGGACGTTTCCTTCCAGTCGGCCGGGATGGCCGGGAAGACGCGGATCTGATTCCCCCACGACTGCAGAAGCATTTCCTGAAGGGCGCGGGCCGCCACGTGAGAGCACTCGATCACAGGCCATCCGCCCTCAAAATACTGCGTATTGCATTGGACGAACCGCCGATTGTTGTGGTGCTTCAAAATATAATCGCGGGCGTTCTCGCCTTCGCCCAGAATGGCGTAGATGCTTGCCGCAGCGGCCTGCGACCAGCCGAACATTTGCCGGCCGTCCTCGACCGTCGTCCAGTGGTCCATCGTCTTTTTGATCAACGCGCGGCGCTCGGGATCCTCGGCCGTATAGACGCACAGCGGCCAGACCTGAAGGATATGCGACCAGTGCCGGTGCGAGACCGTCTGCGGGACGTCCGCGCCGATCAGGAAGCCGTCCTCGCCGACCTGGTAATCGACCAGATGGTCCAGAACGTCCTGCCATTCGGCGGCCTGCGGATCGTTAAAGCCGCACTCGCGGTTGACCTCGATCAGCCGTTCGCAGAGCCAGCGGATCAGGCCGATGTTGTAGTTCGTGTCCCTCGCCTTGGTCGGGTATTCGGGCGACCGCATGACCGGAATGTGGTATTTTCCGTCGGCCTCCTTCTGGAAAATGTGCCTGTAAACGTTGAATGACCCCTTCAGCATGTCGAAAAACGCGTGCTTTTCCCGGTCGGTGAGGTACGAGCGGTCCATCGTGTAGCGGTACTGGAGCCAGTAATTGTGCAGCGCCCACGTGAAGTCGCCCGGATTGAGGTATTCCGTGTAGTATTCGCTGATGCAGTCGTTATCGGTCGTGTGGTTGAGCGTCGCGCCGTCGTCGATCCCGTAGAGGAGTTTCGCGTTGGCGGCGAGGTTCGCCCTCTTGGCGTCGATCAGTCGGGTAAACGACTCGCCCAGTTCGCAGTGGTTCGCGGTGTAAACGGGCAGGTAGCAGATCTGAATGTTGAGGTTCCACCAGATCTTCGCCCAGACGGTCGGGCAGTACCACGGCCCCATCAGGTCGATCACGTGCCGGTCGGGGCGGGTCGCGCTGGCCAGCTTGTACATCTGGATCCAGTAAAAACTTTCCATCTGCGTGTTCGGCACGGAGACGAAACTCATGGGGTAAAAGCCGTGCCACCACGCGCGGTGCGTTTCGATCAGGTCGTTCCAGTCTTTTTCGAGCGTTCGCCGGACCGTCTCGCGGGCGATTTCGGAGGCGGTGGTTTCCGGGAACGTGTCGAGCAGTGAGAGGACCACCTGCGAGCGCGGTGCGGCGGCGCCCTGAACCGGACGTTCGGCCCAGGCGGCGGAAAACTGCCCGCCGGCGACACGGTTCTGCACGGAGTACGAGATCCCGCCGTCCTGTTTCAGTTCCACCGGCGGATTGAGCGGGTCGGGCAGATGATTCGCCCGCTTCTCACGATAGACCAGCGGATCTTCCGATTCCCACGCGAAAACGGCCTCTTTTTCGCCGTCAAGCCGTTCCACGTCGATGAGCAAAACCATGTCTTGCGAGAGATCCAGCGCGCGGAAGCGGATCCGGCCCTCGGTCGTTTCCAGCTCGAAGCGTGTTTCGGCGTTCCAGAGGTCCAGCCGGGCCGAGCCGTTGAGGATCTTCCCCTTCGTTTTCAGGAGGAGCCGCCCGACCGGGATGCGGAAATTGCCGAGCCGGTGGTCGGTGATGTCCGTTCTTCCAACGTCAAAAGCGATCTCCTGGTCAGAACGTTTGTAGATCATCGTCCCCATCAGGCCATTCCCCAGAAAGGACGACTCAAAGTAACTGTCCGGCAGCGTTTCCCAAATGAGATCCTGCCGGGCGAGAAAATCTTCCCAATTAATGGCCTTACCGCTTTGCGCCAACTCCTCACTCTTCACTCCTGACTCCTCACTCGTATTGAGGAACTCGCCTTCACGGATCATCCGCCCGACTTTTTGCAGGGTTTGGACGTCAATGTCGCGCAGCCGGCCGTTGTAGCCGGGGCCAACGTCCAGCGAGAAAATGTTGCCGTATTTGACCGCGCCGAGGTAGTCGCTGTAGATCTTCTCCGCGTCGGTGCACAGGCCGTCGTGCTTGGGGAGCGAGTAGAACCACTGCGCCCCGCCCTCGTGCTTGGGGAGGATCGGGTACGTAAACTCGGCGACGAGGTATTGGTCGTACGACGCGGCGTTCCGATTGTACCCGGCCCCTGAGGCGTCGTCCAGAGCGGACGGCTTGCCGCGCTCGCCGATGCGCACCTCACCGGAGCACTCGCCGTGATTGTAGCCGATGAGCGTGTAGGGCTGGACCTCGTGGCAGAACGCGGTCGTTTCCTCGTGCGAAAGCCCGCCGGTCCCGGCCGCGTGGTCAAACCAGATGTACTCGATCGGGCCGTACTGGGTGAGGAGTTCGCGCAGCTGCGCCTTTTTCGTTTCGGGATCGACCGATTTGTTGTTCCGGTACACGCCGCCGGGCCAGTTCCAGTCCCCTTCGGAGAAGTAGAGCGCGAGCTTGATGCCGTACTTGTCGCAGGACTTCCGCAGTTCGGCCAGAACGTCCTTTTTCAGGGGGGAGTTGGTCGATTTGAACTCGGTCGTTTTCGTGTCCCAGAGGCAGAACCCGTCGTGATGTTTCGCGAGGAAGAGGATGTAGCCCATGCCGGCTTCTTTGGCCGTCCGCGCCCACTGGTCCGTATCGACCGCAGCCGCGCGGAAGAAAGAGGGGTCTTTCCCGGCCGGGTCGGTCCATTCCGTGCCGGAAAAAGTGCTCAGCGACCAGCAGACGAACATGCCCCACTTGAGGTCCTTCAGTTCCTGGGCGCGATGCTGATAAAACTCCGCCGCCGGTTCCGCCTGAGAAAATGCGGGAAGAAGGGAGGCCAGTAAACTCAAAACGGTGACGAATCTTTTCATGGGCTGGAAATCCTGTGATGCTGGGGGGCGGCCAGAGCGGTCACCGGGTGATGGGTCTTAACTAAACACGGAGCGTGTTCCGCTTCAAAATTCCATTTAAACACGGATTTCCACGGATTAAATGGATTAAAAGGATTACTTTTGGAAAGAGTTCACCCTTTTTTCTTTAAAAATCTGTGGAAATCCTTTTAATCCATGAAAATCCGTGTTTAAATCAAGCGTTGAAGCGGGACGGGTTTGCGTCACTTCTCTTCCGGGACCTTTTCCCAGCGGAGGCCGGAAACCGTCAGTTTGCCGGCTTTTTCGAGCGCGGCCCGGAGGTCCGGAAGGTCGTAAACCTGCAGCGCGCCGTGAACGATACTGGCCAGCGGAGTGTGAGAAAAACCGCCGTTTTCGACCATATTCGTCCAGCTCACGAGCGTGTAGACGACGGTCAGGTGGCCAAACGTCTCCGGCTCGCAGAACTCCGCGTGCAGGGCGGGAATGGAAGCCTCATTCATGGCGATGCAGTCCACGTTCTGCGCCTCGAGCTCCGTCTTGAGGAACCGGCTCAGGTTGAAGAGGTCTTCCGCGCGGAACCCGACGTACGTCTTGTTCAGGTCAAACGCGAAATAGCAGTCCCAGCCGTCCTGACCGAAGTGGTTGCAGTTGAAGTAGTTCTGGCCGAGCTGCTGTGTCTCGCCGTAGCCGCGCAGGTCCACGGTCAAGACCGGCCTGCCGCTTTCCAGAAGGCCGTTGACGATCTCCGCGCCGTCCGCCTTGCCTTTATCGCTGACGAAAAGCGTCGCCTTCGTCATGTCGGCGTTGCGAGGCACGAGCCAGAGCGCCGTCATGTAGAGTTTCGGCTCGACCTGGAACACGATTCGCTGCGCCTCGGCCAGCGGCGGGATGAGACCATCCGGCGCGGCGATCAGCTCGGGAATGTCCTCGGACGACAAAACGGTCAGCGGAGCGATGTCTTTGGACTCGCGGAAAAGCGCCTGCTCGCGGACTTTGACCCGCATTTCGTCCACGGGAGTTTTGGTCCAAAGCTCGGCGCGTTTGGCAGTGAGCTCTTTCGCAAAATCGCGGTTAATGTCGAACGTCGTTCGTGCGCCCGGAATGTCCTGAATGCTGCCGGTCTCCGTGACACGGAGTTCTTCAGGAGTCAATTCCAGCACACGGTCCGGCTCGGTGATCGGCTCGGTCTTGTTCGGGCCAACGACCGCTTCACTCCCGCCGATCAGGAACCGCTTCATGAACCGGACCGTCGCGGTACGCAGGAAGAGGTCGTAGCCGTGCGTGTTGAACGTTTCGGCCAGATTCATCCGTTCGGGGTAGCCGAGCAGACCGAACATGCGCTAGCTGTAGCGATAGGAGTCCCACGTCTGCTTGATCGGGAAAAAGTCCTTGGTCGCGCAGCCGATCATCGTCGGTTTGGGGGCGCGCATCATGCAGTAGTCTGCGTGTTCCAGCCCAAAATCGAGCTGGCCGAAAACGTGCTGCTCGGCGTCGGATTCGGGCAAACCGCGGCGGTACATGCCGGCGAGCGAGGTCAGGTAGCAGAGCGATGCGGCGACTTCGATGCGGTCGTCCAGCGCCATGAAATACGCGGTCTGCGTTCCGCCGCCCGAAAGACCGCATGCGCCGATCATCTCGGGATTGACTTCAGGGCGGGATTTCAGGTAGTCGATCCCGCGCATACCGTCCCAGATCTCGAACCAGCTCGTGTTGCGTCCGAGCGCCATGGAACCGATGCCGAGCAGGTTGTGCGCGTGGACGGAGAGCGGCGGTTTGGGCGTCGTGTACTGGAACCGTTCACCCTGGTCGATCGGGTCGAAGATCAGCGCCGCCATGCCGTTGAGGGCCAGCAGAGCGGAAACGCGCTGGTAATTGGTGTACCCTTTGCCGTTCGCGGAATGCCCACACGCAACCAGAACGCCCGGCCACGGTTTCGGGTATTTCGTCTCGTCCGGCATGAAGAAGTTGGCCGTCACCCAGAAATTGGGCTGGGACTCGTAGCGGACCTTCTCGACCGTGTAGCCTTCTTTTTCCACCTTGCCCGTAATGACCGGATTGAGCGGGTTTCGTTCCGGGAACGCGCCGATCTGCTTGAAGAAGAAGTCCTTGCGCACTTTCTGGTACTCGGCGATTTCTTCGGGCGTTTTCGCTTTCTCGTAGTTCTCGATCCAGCGCGCCTCGGCTTTGTCGAGCAGGGTCAGCATCCATTCGTGCATCATGAAGCGGTTTTCGCACTCAACGCCCTCGGCCGTTTTGATGATCCCCTCGGGCAAAGCCGGCGCAGAGAAAACCTCCTGATCGACCATTTTGGCCGTGATCAAACCGCCGCGCATGATCAAATCGGGGTTAATGCCCATGCTCTCGAAGCGTTCCACGAGTTCTTTGTTGAGGAACGTCTTGCCCTTGACGAGCGGCTGGATTTCAGCGGCGGACGCACGCTTGATGTTCTGCAGCGCGTTCACCACGTCAAAGAAAATGTACCGCCCGGTTGCGGGGGCGGGGAACTGGATCCGGACCGTCTTGACCGGCTTCTCGTACTTCGGGTAAACCACGCCCGTCCAGACCGGCTCGTCCTTTTGGTTCAGGTCGTCGCAGACGTAAACCTTAACGTTTTCGAACGTTCCGTTCGTGATGTCCTCGCGGGGCGTGTAGTCGAAACCCTCGATGGTCATGGGCTCCTGAAGGTCCAGCGCGATCCAGTGCGGCGGGTCAACCGCGGGATCTTCAAACCGGGTGTGCCAGTAGGTGTGCAGATCGCCGTCGCAGGCGCGGTACGCCTCGTTGCGCGGGTTCTCGCTGTTCACGAGGACCTCGACTTTACAGACGTGGGGAGGGATTCCGGGCGCGGGCGCGTCCTGGGCCTGTGCGCCTTGAAACGCCGCGGTGAGTCCGCAGAGCGTCAGGGCGAAAATCAAAAGACTGTGGGGAGGTAGGGTTTTCATAATCGTTGAGAAAAAGGAAGGGGTGAAATCAGGCAACTTCCCAAAAACCGCGTTTTTACACAAAAGTTGGCCTGACCTATAATTATAATACAGGGTGGAGAGGTTGTCAAGAAGGGGCGCAAAAGATATTACGGGGACGACGCTTCCAGCGTCGTTTAAAGGCCCCCTCCTTGAGGGGGCTGTCTCGCGCAGCGAGACTGGGGGGTTCCGACCAAAGGACGGGCTTTTCCCCTTTCGGAACCCCTCCGGCCCTGCGGGCCACCTCCCCTGAAAGGGGAGGCTTTAAATTGCGAGCGGCGCTTGCAGTGCCGTTTTCTAATTCATAATTCTTAATTCATAATTCGTAATTTTATTCCAGCGTTGGGTAAACCTTCCCGCCTTTGAGCTGCACGGCCTGCTGCTCCGGCTCGTAAACGCTGTAGAACGGCGAGAGCATGTCGAGCCAAAGGACGATCCGGTACCGTTCCTCGTCGGTGAGCTTCACGCCGTAGTGCCCTTGGTCGAGCAGCGGGAGCAAAGGCGATTTCAACGCGCCGAACTGCCCCGGAACCGTACGGGTCGGGTCACCGTAGTCGCAAAACCCCCAGCCGTTAAACATCAGGTTGTAGTACGACTGGTAAAACGTTGCGTTGTGGTACTTCTGGAACGGCTCTTTGGCGAGCGAAAACGTTTTGTTTTCCTCCTTCGCGTGACATTCGACACAGTGTTTTTCGAGGATCGGCTGAACCAGCTCGACAAAACTGGCCGGGCGGCTTCCTTCCACGTCCGGTTCCGGGATCGACGCGGGCCGGGAAAACGCGATTGGAAGAGAGCTCGATGACCGGGTGATCTGTCCCTTGGGTTCGTGACAGCCGACACAGCTTACATTATCACCGGGCTGAAAGTACGTCCCGGAACGCATCGACTGGACGGCGTTTCCGTTTTCGTCGAGAGCCTGGAAGAAGATTTCCATCTGGGCCGGAACCATGAAATGCGCCGAGCCGTCCTCCTCAACGGGCACAGTCCCGATCACGCCGCGAACCGGGCTGATGGTGGCCGTATGAAGCGTCGTTTCTTCCTGGCGGCCAATATGATTCAGCCAGCCGGACGGGACGGACATCGCGTAGATCTGGACGATTCGCAACGCTTTGATCCTGGTCTTTTCCGGCCACGTCTTGAGGCTCTGATAAACGTTCGCGATCGTCACCTCGGCCTGCGGACGGTCTTTCCAGTCCGGGGTCGGGAAAGCGATGAATTCCTGCGGCGGGATCTCACCAGGCTTTACCAGCTCCGGCGCTACGGTCGGGCGCGGGCGTTTTATCAGCGGCAGAACCGTTCCGCAGCCAATTTCCGGGTCACGGTAGATCAATTCCCGATTGCCAAATCGGTCGAGGAGGTAAATACCGTAATCGCCGCGCAAATACTTTTTGCCCTCCATGCCCTGATCAATGTCCATCGAGTAATCGGCGACCGCGAGAAACAAATCCTCAGAAATTGGGTACGCGAACCCCCAGACCTGCGCTCCGACCTGGCTTTCCGGGAAACCTACGTCCGGCGTGAGGCGCTTGATGCATGCCATGGGGTCGTTTTCTTCCTCCGGAACCAGGGCGGGGTCTATGATCACCAGCGACCCGTAATTCTGGCCGTGATGCAGGGCGGCGGTTGCGACGTATTTCGACGAATTCGGGATCGGACGAAGGTCCATTTCCGTGTTGGTTCGGTCGAAGCGGATCGTATAATTCGCGTGGATCTGGCGCGGGTCCGACCCGTTCAGCGACATGACCCATGGGTGATGGGCCGCGGAGGAATGGCGGTCGATGTAGTCCCACCGCGTCCATACGATTTTACCGTCGTTCGAGACGACCGGCGCCCATTCGTTTGTCTCGTGGTAGCTCAAGCAGCGCATGAACGACCCGTCCGGGTTCATGTCGAAGACCGTGAAATTCGGGCAAACCCGACCGCAGCGCAAATACCCGCCGCGGCGCTCCGAGATGAACGCGATCCGGCCGTTGGGCAGAAAGCACGGGTAGAAGTCGTTCCACGTCCCGTCGGTGATCTGGCGCAGGTCGGAGCCGTCCGCGTTGGCGGTGAAAATGTGAAGGCACCGCCCGCGTTCCCAGTGGCCGTTGGAAAGGTCGTAGTGGTATTTGTGCTCTTTGTCACCTTCGGCCTCCACGTAGGCGAAGGCGATTTTTTGAGCGTCGTAATCCAGCGCCAGCGTCGCGAACGCGCCGGTTTCCAGCCGGGTCCCCTTCAGTCGGCCGGACTCAACGACCGAGTTTTCCAGAACGTTTCGGACCGTCGGTTCCAAGTCGATCTTGAATGCGTTTTCCAGCAGGAAGATCCCCCCGCCCGGAACGAGATTCACGCCGTAATACTGGTCGCACATGTGGCTGTACGCGGCGCGGTGCTTCTTCACGAACAGAATTCTGTCGAAACTCAAAGCCGGGTCGGAAAAGAGGATCTGACGCCGTAAACGGGCGATCTTTTCAAAGTGTTGAAAACGTTCTTTCTGCGTAGAAAGCGGGGCCGAAGCGGGATTTAGGGCTTTGAGCTGACTGGAAAACCACGCCACTTTTTGAGGGGCCAGCCTTTCCAAACGTTCCAGCGCCGCAGTTGTACGGCGAAAAATCACGTCCACCGGCGTGTCATCCTCCGGCAAAATCCCTGCCTGAACGTCGTAAATCTGCCCGGCGATTTTTTCGTATTTTTGACGGTCACCGAGTTCCGCGACGAGCCGGTTGAACTCGCTGACCAGCTCTTTATCGGCGTTGGGGAAGTCGCCGGGATCAATTCGATTACTCGTCGTGAACGTTTTGCCGTCCACGATCGGCTGGACCTCCGCGGCGGAACCGGCCGGGTACGTGTTGAAGGCCGTCAGCGCCTGGATTTTCAGGAAACGTCCGGCCATCGGCGCGTCGAACGTGATTTTCACCGAATCTTTTGGCCCATTCCGCATCGTGTCCAAATCGCCCCGCCAGACGGGCGCGCCCGCGTCTTGCGGATCATCATAAACGTATATTTCCGTCTGGGCGAACGTCCCGTTATGATTCCCGTCCTGCCGCGGGGTATAAATGACGCCGCGGATGGTTTCGCGTTCCTGCAGATCCAGCTCGATCCAGTGCGGAAATGGAGGGCGCTGCGTTCGGAATTCCGTGTGCCAAAAGGTCGCCGGGGCGCCGTCACAAACGTTCAGTTCACCGTATTCCGGCAGGCTTTGACTGTTCGACCTGACGGTAATGAGTACCGTCTCGGGTTCAGTCTCCGCCAGAAGCCGACCAGTCAAAAGCGTCAATGCGCAAAACGAAACAAAAAGAACGGTTTGGGATTTCATCTTCGATCACTCTAAAGTCGGGTAAACCTTCTCCCCTTTTAACTGTTTGTTCTGCTGCTCTGGCTCGTAAACACTGTAGAACGGCGAGAGCATATCCAGCCAGAGGGCGATCCGGTGCCGTTCCTCGTCGGAGAGTTTCACGCCGTAGTGCCCCTGGTCGAGCAGCGGGAGCAGGCGCGATTTATTGGCGCCGAACTCACCCGGGATCGTCCGGACAGAATTACCGTAGTCGTAAAACGCCCAGTCGTTGAACACCAGATTGTAGTAGGAATGGGAAAACGCCGAGCTGTTTTTCTTGTACAACGGTTTCCCGGTCAGGGAGAACGTTTTGCTCTCCGGCTTCTCGTGACATTCGACGCAGTGTTTGTCGAGAACCGGCTGAACCAGCTCGGGGAAGTTTGCGGGCCGCGAGCCTTCCACCTCTGGTACAGGCGTTGAGGCCGGGCGGGAAAACGCGATCGGAAGCGTACTGGAGGACCGGGTGATCTGGCCTTTCGGCTCGTGGCAGCCAACGCAGCTTACGTGGTCGCCCGGCTGGAAGTACGTCCCGGAACGCATCGACTGCACCGCGTTTCCGTTCTCGTCCAACGCCTGGAAGAAAAGTTCCACCTGGGCCGGAACGGTGAAGTGCGCCGAGCCGTCCTCCTCGACCGGTACAGTCCCGATCACACCGCGCACGAGGTTCACGCTGTCGTTCGATGACGGCTCCTGGCGCCCGGTGTGGAACATCCAGCCAGAGGGAACGGACATCGAGTAAAGCTGAACGATCCGAAGTGACCGGATCTTCGTGTTTTCCGGCCACGGCTTGAGACTTTGGTAAACGTTCGCGATCGTCACATCGGCCTGCGGGCGTTTTGTCCAGTCCCGTTCCGGCAGAGGGATGTACTCCTGCGAGGGAATTTCTCCCGGCTGGACCAGTTCCGGCGCTATGGTCGGGCGCGGCCGCTTCACAAACGGAAGGACCGTCGCACAGCCAATTTCCGGGTCGCGGTAGATCAGCTCACGATTCCCAAACCGGTCGAGGAGGTAAATACCATAATTTCCCTTAATGACGGCGTTCCACTGCATCCCCTGACTCGATGTGACCGAGAAGTCCGCGACGGCCAGAAAAAGGTCCTCCGAGATCGGGTAAGCGAAACCCCAGACCTGCGCGCCGCCCTGCGATTCCGGGAAACCGACGTCCGGGGTCAGACGCTTGACGCACGCCATCGCGTCGTTTTCTTCTTCCGCGATCCGGGACGGGTCGATGATGACGAGCGAGCCGTAGTTCTGCCCGTGGTGCGGGCCGGCCGTTGCGACGAATTTGGACGAATTCGGGATCGGTCGGAGGTCCATTTCCGTATCCGGTCGTTCACGCCGCAGGGTAAAATTCCCCTGAATGGCGCGCGGGTCCGACCCGTTGAGCGACATGATCCAGGGGGCGTGCGTCGTGCAACCGTGGCGGTCGATATAGTCCCAGCGCGTCCAGATGATTTTCCCGTCGTTTGTAACAGAAGGCGCCCACTCGTTCGTTTCGTGGTAGCTCAGGCAGCGCATGAACGTCCCGTCCGGGTTCATGTCGAAAATCGTGTAGTTCGGGCATTCGCGCCCGCAGCGCAGATAGCCTCCGCGCCTCTCGGAGATGAACGCCAGCCGGCCGTTTGGCAGGAAGCACGGGTAAAAGTCGTTCCACGTCCCATCGGTGATTTGCTTCAGCCCGGTTCCGTCCGCGTTAGCGGTGAAAATGTGCAGGCAGCGGCCTCGCTCCCAGTGTCCTTTGGAAAGGTCTGTGTGATATTTATGCCCCCGATCGCCGGTAGTCTCAACATAGGCGAAGGCGATTTTTTGCGCGTCGTAATCCAGTGCCAGCGTGGCGAACGCACCGGTCTTCAGATCATTCCCTTTCAGACGTCCTGACTCGACGACCGAGTTTTCCAGCACATTTTTGACCGTCGGTTCAGAATCGGCTTTGAAAGCGTTTTCCAAAAGGAAAATTCCTCCGCCTGGGAGAAGATTCACGCCGTAATACTGATCACACAGGTGGTTAAAGGTCGCACGGTGTTTTTTGACAAACAGGAGTTTGTCGAAATTCAGGTCGGGGTCGGCAAACAGGACCCGCCTTCGGATTTTCGCGATTTGTTCAAACAACGCAAAGTTCTGCTCGATGGTCATCAGCGATTTTCCCGCCGGATTTAGCGTCTGGAGCTGAACCAGAAACGGCGCAGCAATATCTGCGTTGATCTTTTCCAAACGGTTGACGGCGGCAAGTGTTCGGCGGTAAATGACATCCGCAGGTGTTTCGTCCTCCGGCAAAATCCCCGCCTGGGGGTCGTATATCTGCCCGGTGATTTTATCGTATTTTTGGCGATTATCAAGCTCTTCCAGCAAAAGATTGAACTGATCGACCAGTTCCGGATCGGCGTTCGGCACGTTCTTCAAGTGGATTTTGGTATCAGCCGTGAACGTCCTCCCTTCCACGATGGGCTGAAGTTCCGCTGCGGAGGCGTAGGGCTGATTGCCAAACGTTGAAAGAACGGTTACTTTGACGAATCGTCCGGAAACCGGCTTGTCGAACAAAATCGTCACCGTGTCTTTGATGTTCTTCCGCATCGCGTCAAGATCACCCTTCCAAACCGGCTTGCCCATTTGCTCAGGCGCATCCGAAACGCGGATCTCTGTCTGGCAAAAAGTCCCGTTATTGTTGGAATCCTGACGGGGTGTGTAAACGATACCACGCACGAGTTCCCGGTTTTTCAGATCGAGTTCCACCCAGTGCGGCGGAGCGGGATTTTTCTTGCCGAATTCCGTGTGCCAGAAATTGGTTTTATCCCCATCACAGGCAAAGGCACTTTTGTACACTGGAAAACTTTGACTGTCCGTTCTGATGGAAATCACGGTCAGTTCGTCTGCAAATGACGTGATCGCCAAAGAACAGGCCACCAGAAACAAAATGAATGTTTGGAAAGTCTTCATGGGAGGTAGGTCACCAACGATTGACAGATTAATAAATTGTGACACTTTGTGCCCGAACATCGAATGAGGTTCATTTTATCACAAAGCCAAGGCCAATACAACCCCCCCCCTGAAAAAGAAATCCCGCTTGGGAAAAAACACTTTGATGTCTCTACCCCTTGACATTTCATTCCCTCTGTGTAGAATGAAGAGAAACCAGGATGTCACCCGGACCTGTTTTCCCGTATTTAACTCAATTACTCATACAGAACCATGTTTTCATTGATCTTTTTTCTCGTTTTGGCTTTGAATCCAGAACCGGCTTCGGAGTGGAACGCCCTCACCGCACAAACATCCGGCTGGCTTGCCGCAGATGGAGTTTACTCTGTGCGTGAGCTGAAAACCGGCGACGTGTACTTTCTTTTCAGCGACACGATTTGCGGCACGACCCGCGAGTCCGGGCGGGAGTTTGGCGACGTGTATATGGTCAACCACTCCTTCTGGCGGCTTCCGACGCACGGGCCGATGGAGTGTTTCGTTCCGCCAAAGGGGCAAAACCTCCTTCCGGGCCGGTACTGGCTGCAGGACGGAGTTTTTGTCGGGAGAAAGCTCAAATTCACCGCGATGATCCCCGAGAAGAAGACGTGGAAACCAATGCAGATCGACTGGGTCTCACTCCCTCTGAAAAAAGACGGGACCCCGGATTTTTCCAACGCCGAAATTCAGAAAAACGTCCCGCTGCTCCGTGAAACGCCCGACTCGTGGTTCGTGTTCGGCGCCGCCATCTGCGACGACTCGGACGACGGGTTTTTCTACATTTTCGGCTACGCGGACCGCAAAGGGCTCCACCGGAAAGACCTGATCGCCGCCCGGGTCCGGCCTGAAGATTTGGAAGATTTCAGCGCGTGGCGCTTCTGGAATGGCCGCGGCTGGGGTAAAGAAATGACCGAATCGGCCAGCCTGGCGGAAAGAGTTTCGTGCGAGCTTTCGGTCTCACGCCTGCCGTCGGGGAAGTTCCTGCTCGTCTATACGCGGGACTGCATTTCCCGGACGGTCGAGTACCGCTTGGCGGACCGGCCATTCGGGCCGTTCAGCGAGCCGAAAGTTTTGTACGAGATTCCACCACTTCCGGAAGGTATTTCGGCCTATAACGCGAAGGCGCACCCTGCCCTTTCCACGGACGAGGAGCTTGTTTTCACGTACAACGTGAACCGTCTGGGCTCCCTGCCGCACAAGCCGGAAGAATACCGCCCGGTTTTCGTGCGCGTGAGGATCGAGGATTTGTAAAACGAACCAAAGGGCGAGCGGTGGCAGTGATGCCACCATAGTGGGGACGACGCTTCCAGCGTCGTCAAATGGAAGGCGGTAATGGAGTGCGGAGCACGGAATTAC